>ERZ808040.282-NODE-282-length-47724-cov-53.395618_pt1 | contig 47724 bp, 40 predicted proteins | sample MGYA00380191_ERZ808040 | MGnify/ENA primary metagenome ERZ808040 (study PRJEB31490, sample SAMN06133395) | mouse gut metagenome | isolation source: J6 | host: mice | place: China: Chengdu | collected 2015-05 ...
TCGGGGGTTCTTTGTAAAGTTACAAAATATCTATCATATTGCCAACCAATCAGTTGATTATTTTCTGAATATCCCTACTTACCGACTGAACAGTTCATCCCAGTTCAGGCTTAATTTCACCACATGGCAGACTGCCCCATCCTTGTCGCAGACAAATATAGCCCCTCATCAGATTGACGGTTTCCAATGGAGAGTGGGAAATGCCGATCTAAGGACCGTGTCGTCCTATAAAGTCAAATTGAATTATAATTTCACTTTGCCCAGGGTTATCGGATCATTGGGCGTTCAGGCATTGACAACCCCTGACGCGATAGCTCCGTATCTGCAATGGCACGATGACAGACTTGTCACCTCCTATGAAAACAGCAAGGGATCACAGTGTCTTCTGGTGTCGTTCTCTCCTCAGATCGAGGTGCTCCCCGGGTGGCTTTCGATAAGTGGCTCGCTGCAATATCGTGCCGAACGCTCCCGAGGCACAGGATATAAACTCTATAACCATAATTGGAGCGGGGATATAAATGCGATTGCCCAGCACTACGGTTTTATGTTCATGCTGCATTATCATAAAGCTGCCTCAGAGCTATCGGGTGAGACATTGTCGTGGGGTGAGACCTTTTCCATCGCATCATTGGGCTATAATTCCGATAAATGGGAGTTTACGGCAGGAGTGCTTAGTCCGTTCAATAAGTATGACAGAGGGTCTATATCTCTGAACAGGTACAATAAGAATGAGACTCACTATCGTGTGAACATCGCGCCTATGCCATTTCTGCAAGTGCGTTATAATATTCAGTGGGGCAGACAGAAGAAAGAGGCAAAGAAGCTTGTGAATGCCGATGCCGATATTGATCAGTCGTCAACCAAGGGCAGATGATGAGGCCCGTCGGGGGGACATCCGTTTTTGCTGATTTTTGCGTTATGGTTTCGAGAGATATGAGCGGTACTTTGCCGGATCGGATATTATCTCTAATGCCGCATTATATATGGGATTGCAGGGATTGGCTATTCGGAAATAGGTCGACTGCTCAAACAGGTCGCGTCCTATCAGACCTTTTACCACGGTGGCTATATAGTCGTAGGATGTGTCGAACTGCTCTTTATTGAACTCCACGCCATCTTTTTTGCCGGTCTCGGCAAGAGCCTGCATCATCTGCGGGGTGACGCTGAACTTGCTGACAAAGTCATCCTCTTTCTTGTATTTTTTCTTAAGTTCGGAGCGATGGCTGTCGACATAGTCGAGGGCGTAATGGTTGATGGAGCCTTTTGCAACAAGGTCGCGGTAATAATCGGTATAGTAGGTGGTGTCCAGCGGGACGAAGCGGTCAGGCATGATGCCTCCTCCTCCGTAGACGGGTCTGCCGAGGCGCAACGTATGGTATAGGAGCGAGTCGGGGAATGATATGGAGTCGGCGGAACTGAACTCACCAGACTGGTAGCGGTTTACCATATCCATGCGGTAGTCCTCGTCATCGCCGTCGGTGTAAGGCTTCTGTATGCATCGTCCGGACGGAGTGTGGTAACGTGACACCGTGAGCCGTATCATGGATCCGTCGGGGAACGGGAATGGCCTCTGGACAAGACCCTTGCCGAATGTGCGGCGTCCTACGATCACTGCGCGGTCATTGTCCTGCAGTGCGCCTGAAAGGATCTCGCTTGCCGATGCCGAGAACTGGTTGACCATCACTACTACACGTCCGTCGGGGAAGTCACCGTCTGCGGTGGCTTCATAGCGTGCCGAGCCGTTCTTGGGTGAGTCGGTGTAGACAATCAGATCCCCTTTGTTGAGGAATTTGTTGGCGATCTCGGTGGATGGGCGCAGATATCCGCCCCCATTGTCGGTGAGGTCGATGATGAGGTGCTTCATGCCGCGCTTGCGGAGCTTTTTCATGGCCTCGTTGACCTCGTCGGTTGTGGTGCCGGCGAAACGTGATATGGATATGAGCCCGATGCTGTCGTTGACCATATAGGTGGCGTCGATGCTGTAGAGGGGTATTTCGTCACGTTTCACGACAAATTCGATGGGCTTCGCTGTGCCTTTGCGTGTCACCATGAGGCGAGCCTCCGACCCGCGCGGTCCGCGCAGCACTTTGAGTATTTTGCTGTTGGGCATCTTTACCCCCGATATCACGGTGTCGTTGCATGAGAGTATGCGGTCGCCGGGGAGTATGCCGGCGCGCTCGCATGGGCCGCCTGACACAGACTCTATCACGTAGAGAGTGTCGTTGTTCATCTGGAAGCGGATCCCTATGCCTGAGAAGTTGCCGTTGAGAGGCTCGGTGAGCTCACGGGTCTCATCGGCGTTGGAGTATGTGGAGTGGGGATCGAGATCCTTGAGCATTGCTATTATGGCGTCCTCCACCACTTTTGTGGTGTCGATGGTGTCGACGTAGTAGCTGGCTATGATCTGCTCGGCAAAGGCGAGCTTGCGTTCGGGGGTGAGTCTTGCCACCTGAGCCTTGACGGTAGCGATGACTGACAGCAGGATGATGAGTGTATATAGGATTTTTCTCATGGGAGATATTGTGATATGTCATGTCCATGCGATGCCAGTTCCCTGACCATGGATGACGATATGAAACTGAGTTCGGGAAGTGAGTATAGCAGCAGGGTCTCGATCCCTGATATGGAGCGGTTTATGTCGGCAAGGTTGCGTTCGTATTCAAAGTCGGCCACCGTGCGCACCCCCCGCAGCATCCATCCGGCACCCTCTTTCCTGCATGCGTCGACAGTGAGTCCGCAATAGGATATGACACTTATGGCCGGATTGTCTTCATATATCCGGGCTATGGTCCGGACCCTGTCCTCGACACTGTCGGCCGAGCATTTGTCGGGGTTGAACCCTACGGCTATTACGAGTCGGTCACATAGCGGCAGGGCGCGTTCCACGAGGGATGCATGCCCTATGGTGAAAGGGTTGAATGAGCCTGGGAAAAGAATTGTCATTGGTGCTGTGATTATTCCTGAGGTTCTTCGGAGTTGAGGTGTGAGTCATCCTCTATAACAAGGTTGTCGATTATGAAGTTCTGACGCTCCATGGTGTTTTTGCCCATGTAGAACTCGAGGAGTTCGTCGACGGCGTCCTCTTTGCGCAGCGTCACGCGGTCGACTCTCATGTCAGGGCCGATGAACTCGCGGAACTCTTCGGGGGAGATCTCACCGAGGCCTTTGAATCGGGTTATCTCGGCGTTGTCTCCGAGCTTGTTTATGGCCGCGATGCGTTCCTCGTCGGTGTAGCAGTAGTAGGTCTCTTCGTTGGCGGCACCTTTGTTGCGGCCGCCGCGCTTTGCTGTCTTGCTGTTGCGCACACGGAACAGGGGCGTCTGAAGCACATACAGGTGTCCCTTCTTGATCATGTCAGGGAAGAACTGGAGGAAGAATGTGAGGAGCAGCAGACGTATGTGCATGCCGTCGACATCGGCATCGGTGGCGATTATGACATTGTTGTACCGCAGTCCGTCGATCCCTTCCTCGATGTTGAGTGCTGCCTGCAGGAGATTGAACTCGTCGTTCTCATACAGAATCTTGGCCGGGACGCCATAGGAGTTCTTGGGCTTGCCGCGGAGGGAGAACACCGCCTGGGTCTCCACATTGCGGATCTTGGTGATGGATCCGGCAGCCGAGTCGCCCTCGGTGATGAATATTGACGATGCCCGTTTCTTCTCCTCGTCACCCTTGGGATCGTTGAAGTGGACGCGGCAGTCAAGGAGCTTTTTGTTGTGGAGGTTCACCTTCTTGGCTTTCTCGCGGGCAAGTTTTGTGATGCCGGCCATCGCCTTGCGCTCACGTTCGCTTTCCTGTATTTTTTTCAGTATGACATCTGCTATGTCGGTGTTTCGGTGCAGATAGTTGTCAAGTTCGGTCTTAATGAAGTCCCCCACGAATTTAGCTACCGTCGGGCCTTCCGGGCCTACATCACGGCTGCCGAGCTTGGTCTTGGTCTGGGACTCGAACACAGGCTCCTCCACCTTGATGGATATTGCGGCGATCATGCCGTTACGTATGTCGGAATAGTCGAAATCGCGTTTGAAATACTCTTTCATGGTTCTTGACACGGCCTCTTTGAATGCAGTGAGGTGTGTGCCTCCCTGCGTGGTGTGCTGACCGTTGACAAACGAGTAGTATTCCTCCCCGCGCTGATTGGCATGGGTAACGGTGATCTCGATGTCGTCCCCTTTGAGATGTATGGGGGCATAGAGCGGCTCTACGCTCATATTGTCGCGCAGAAGGTCGAGAAGACCTCCGCGTGATATGAACCGCTTGCCGTTGAACACTATGGCAAGCCCGGTGTTGAGATAGGTGTAGTTCTTGACGAGAGGATCGATGTACTTTTCCTGGAACTGGAAATCACGGAATATCGATACATCGGGTGTGAACCTCACGAGTGTGCCGTCGGGATCATCGGTGCTCTCAAGCTGGCTCTCCTCAATGATTTCGCCCCTGCAGTATCTGACGCTCTTGGCCTGTCCGTCACGCACGCTCCGTATGAAGAATTCGGTCGACAGTGCGTTTACAGCCTTGATGCCGACTCCGTTCAGACCGACTGATTTCTTGAATGCCTTGGAGTCATATTTGGCTCCGGTATTCATTTTTGACGAGACATCGACGACCTTTCCCAATGGGATGCCGCGTCCATAGTCGCGCACGGTCACAGTCTCACCTTCCACATCGAGAGTGATCTGCTTGCCGTAGCCCATCATGAATTCGTCGATACCGTTGTCGAGCACTTCTTTGATGAGCACATATATGCCGTCATCGAAGTTGGAACCGTCGCCGAGCTTGCCTATGTACATGCCGGGGCGGCGGCGTATATGTTCCTTCCAGTCGAGTGTGCGTATCTCGTCCTCACTGTAGCCGGTCACCTCCGCTTCAGCTTCGGTTGTGCTGCCGAGGTCATTGTCTGTGCCGGTATCCTCAGACGCGGTGAATAAATCGTCGTTGTTGAAAGTATCCTCAGTCATAGTACGCAAAGGTACTGATTTTTTCGCAGAAAGGAAAATAAGAGGTCGTACAAATGTACAACCTCCGGCGTAGCTATGCCGTTTATTCCTTACCGGTGTCCTCCCAAAGGTACATACGGTCCGACGGCCTTATCTTGCGGGGCACTTTCAGTGAGAAGCTGTCACCTTTGCGCACTGCCTTTACCGGGTCATATTCAAGCCGCAGCTCGTCGGCTGTCATTATGATCGCGCCGGTGTCGGTGCCTGTTATCACGATCTCGTCACCAGGATGCAGCTCTCCCGCCTCCATGAGGAATTCTCCCACTCCGAGTTTTGGGAAGTAGCGTACGCCCTTGGCTATGTATCGCTTCACCTTTGTGGCGGACGAACCGTATTTCGAGGACCATTCTCCGAGGCGTTGACCAAGATAGTAGCCGTTCCAGAATCCGCGGTTGAACACACGAGAGAGGGATTCGTCCCACCGGGCGATCTTGTCGTCGGAGAACGATCCGTCACATATGGCACGGATGGCTTCGGAATAGGCTCTTACTGTGACGGCGACGTATTCGGGGCCGCGGGCTCTGCCTTCGATCTTGAACACGCTTACCCCTGCGTCGATCATCTTGTTGAGAAAATGGATTGTCTTGAGATCCTTGGGCGACATTATGTACTTGTTCTCGATCTCAAGCTGGTCGCCGGTCTCGAGGTCGGTGACACTGTATCCTCGGCGGCATATCTGTGTGCAGGCTCCGCGGTTTGCACTTGAATTCATCTCGTGCAGGCTCAGATAGCATTTGCCCGACACTGCCATGCACAAAGCTCCGTGGCAGAACATCTCGAGTCGTATCTTCTCGCCGCGTGGCCCGCAGATGTTCTCTTCGTCAATGGCGCGGCGTATCGCCGACACCTGTTCGAGCGACAGTTCGCGGGCCAGCACCATAACGTCGGCCCATTGTGCGTAGAAGCGCACGGCCTCGATATTGCTGACATTGACCTGAGTGGATATGTGTACTTCCACACCTATGCTGCGGGCATAGCTTATGGCGGCTATGTCACTCGCTATGATTGCCGATATGCCGCTCTCCTTTACGGCGTCGATCACCGAGTGGCATTTCTCTATTTCATTGTCGTAGATTATGGTGTTGACGGTGAGATAGGTCTTGACACCGGCTTCGTCACATATCGATGCTATGCGCCTCAGGTCATCGATGGTGAAGTTGACCGATGAGCGGGCGCGCATGTTGAGCCCTTCAACGCCGAAATACACGGCATCGGCTCCGGCTTCGATAGCAGCATGAAGTGACTCGTAGCACCCTACGGGTGCCATTATCTCGAAATCTTTGCGGTCCATTGCTGTGCGGATGTTATCGTGTTGTCCTTCCGGGATATGCTTCAAGGGCGGCGGCGAGCACCTTCATCGCCTTGGCGAGCTCCTCTTTCTCAAGCACATATGCCATGCGCACTTCGTCCTTCCCCATTCCGGGCGTGGTGTAGAAGCCTGAGGCGGGAGCCATGAACACAGTCTCCCCGTCGAGGCTGAAATCGCTAAGGCACCATTGGCAGAAGCGGTCGGCATCGTCGACAGGCAGCTTTACCACGGTGTAGAATGCTCCCATCGGGATGGGGGTGTAGCAGCCCGGAATCTTGTTGAGCTGGTCGATGAGGAATTTTCTGCGCTCCACATATTCGTTGTATGTGGCGAGCATGTATTCGGGTGATGTGTCTATTGACGCCTCTGCGACTATCTGTCCCAGAAGAGGGGGGCTGAGGCGTGCCTGACAGAATTTCATGACATTCTTTTTCAGCTCGGGGTGCTTCGTGATGAGTGCCCCGATGCGGATGCCGCATTCGTTGTAGCGTTTCGACACGGAGTCGACGAGTACTACCTGCTCCTCTATGCCCGGGAGATGGAATGCCGAGATGTAGGGCGCGCCTGTGTAGCAGAATTCGCGGTACACTTCATCAGAGAAGAGAAACAGGTCATATTTCTTCACCAGATCGCGTATCTGCAGCATCTCCTTCATTGTGTAGAGATAGCCGGTGGGGTTGTTGGGGTTGCATATGAGTATCCCTTTGGTGCGTGGGGTGATCAGCTCCTCGAATTTGTCAACGTTGGGCAGAGAGAAACCTTCGTCGATGGTCGAGGGCACAGTCACGATCTTTGCGCCCGCCGATATGGCGAATGCCATGTAGTTGGCATAGGCCGGCTCGGGGACAATGATCTCGTCGCCGGGATCGAGGCATGCCATGAATGCGAACAGCACTGCTTCGGAACCTCCGGTGGTCACGATTATGTCGTCGACATCCACATCGATGTTGAAACGCTTGTAATATTCCTTAAGCTTCTTGCGCAGCGAGGGAAGTCCGTCCGAAGGGCTGTATTCGAGCACCTTGCGGTCGATGGTCTTGAGCGCGGCAAGTCCCTCGGGTGAGGTAGGGACATCGGGCTGTCCGATGTTGAGATGATAGACCTTGGTGCCGCGGGCCTTTGCGGCGTTGGCAAGAGGTGCTAAACGGCGTATTGGTGATGCGGGCATCAGTGTCCCGCGTTCGGATACTTTTGGCATGTGTCGTTTCAGCCGCCGGCTGAGGGGTTTAGTGGGTTATATTGTCGTTTGTCGTATGTGACCGTTGGCAGAGGTCCGCGTAATGCTTTGTCAGCTTACATCAAAGAGCCGCTGGCGCAGGGTGAGGAGTATCTCTTTGTCGATCTCGGTCAGGGATATGTCTCGGCGAGCCATCACTTTGGATGCTGTCTCGAAGAATGCGTCCATGTCCATGTCGTGCATGCCGGCTGTAGAGCCTTGTGTGAAGGATGGGAGATATGTGCGGGGGAATCCGGGCCCATAGAAATTCACCCCCACGCCGACCATGGTGGCGGTGTTGAACATCGTGTTGATCCCTGCCTTGGAGTGGTCGCCCATGATAAGTCCGCAGAACTGCAGGCCGGTCTTGATGAAGCGGTCCTCGGCTATGCTCCATAGCTTTATAGAGCCGTAGGTATTCTTGAGGTTGGATGCCGTGCATCCTGCGCCGAGGTTGCACCATTCGCCTATCACGGCGTTGCCGAGAAATCCGTCGTGGGCCTTGTTGGAGTAGCCTGTCATTACCACATTGTTGAGCTCGCCGCCCACTTTGCAGTGCGGGCCGAGTGTGGTGGCTCCGTAGATCTTGGCCCCCATGTTGATAACCGAGTGCTCGCACAGTGCTATGGGGCCTCTCAGGCATGCGCCCTCCATTATCTCGGCATGGCGCCCGATATATACCGGACCTTTCGCTACATTGATTATGGCTCCTTCCACTACAGCTCCTTCCTCGATGAACAGGTTGGCGGGGTCCCCTATGAGACGGCAGCTGTCGCTGAGATGCTGTGAGCTGCGGCCTGCGGTCAGGGCTGTGAAGTCACGGCGCAGTGCCTCGTCGTTGAGCATGAATATCTCCCATATGCGGTTGATGGCGAGCGGAGAGCCGTTGTAGCATATCTTGTCGCCTTCACCGTTGCCGCGGTATGCTATGGTTGTGCCGTCGCCCGTTATGAGCGATTCTTCGGGCCGGAGCGCGAGTATCGCATCCACGAGTTCCGGATCAGGACATATGTTGGCGGCTATATGGGTGTCGTCACCGTCGGGTGAGAGGGTCAAGGGGTATTTTATGCTCAGATAATCCTGGGTCTCGAACGAGTATGTGCCCTCGATGGCGCGTTGCCATTTTTCCAGCATAGTGGTTATGCCGAACCGTATCATGGCCACCGGGCGGGTGTAGGTGAGCGGGAGCAGCTCCTGGCGTGCTTTTATAGGATCGAATAGTATGATGTTGCGCATGTTTGTTATACTGCCTGCAGCTTTGGTTTAAAGGGTTATCAGGGATGTGATTGTCAACGTTGTATGCTTTAGGTTGCAAAAGTACAAAAAATCACCCGAATACTGGCATATTGCTATGGAAATATTCGGGCGCATGGATTATGGCTTGTGTCCATGGGATGCCCCACGGTTATTTATGTATCCGGACGAGGCGCACATCCTTCAGGAAAATGTCGGCTGTGGCACTGTCGATGTCGGTAGCCTTGGATGTGTAGGATATGGTGGAGTCAGAGATGTATATGTCATGCACACAGTCGAGTCCTTCTATGCCTGATGCGGCTATGCCGGTGCTGCATCCGCGGCATATGATATCACTGATGTGTATGTCCTTGAATTCCGGCACTTTCTCTATTTTGAGCGGTGCGGACACATCGCTGTCCTTGGAGCCTGCTGGCCTGTCGGCATATGTGCACTCGAATATTACAGCCTCGTTCACTATGTCGGCCATCACTATGCCGGAGATGTATATGTCGGAGGTTTTTCCGCCACGTCCTATGGCACTCTTGAAGCGCAGTCCGGTGTCAGTCCCCGAGAAACGGCACCCGCGCACCACGACACGTTCCATGCCGCAGATGTCCTCGCTTCCTATTACGAATCCGCCGTGGGCATGGTACACAGTGTTGTCCTGTATGAGTATATCCTTCACACCGTTTATGTCGGTGCCTTTCTTGGCGTCGCCGCTTTTAAGGCATATGCCGTCATCACCGGCGTCGACGGTGGAATTTACCACCAGGACCTGATGACAGTCGCTCAGGTCGATGGCGTCACCGTTTTGCGCGTTCCACGGGCACCTCACTGTGATGCCGTCGATGATGATGTTGCGGCTGTTGAACGGATGTACATGAAATTTCGGCGCGTTCTGGAATGTGACGCCTGTCAGGAGGATGTTCTCGCAATGGTTGACCCGGAACAGGTCGTTGCGCATTTTCTCCTGCTTTTCAGGTGTCGATGCAATGTCGGGATATCCTGATTTCATCTCCCATGGATACCACAGCGAGCCGCCCTGACGTTCGGTGCCACCCATTTTCTTGAAGTTTTTCCATTCGGTGTCACTGACTTTGCCGCGTTTCACGGGACGCCATTGCGCGCCGTTCCCGTCAATTATACCGGATCCTGATATGCCGATGTTGCTGCAGCGCATGGCCGAGATGCAGGCTTTTACCCTTGATGCTTTCGGTGATGGATCGATATATAGCTCCTTGTCGGGCGAGAAGTAAAGTATCGCGTTCCTGTCGAGCTGCAGGTTGATGTTGTCCTTTAGCTCGATGGGGCCGGTGAGCCATACTCCCGCAGGGATCCTGACATAGCCCCCTCCGAGGGCGGCGAGCGAATCGATGGTCTGCTGGATGGCGGCTGTGCACAGGGTTATGCCGTCGCCCACAGCTCCGTGGGCGGTGATGGACGCAGTGCGCTCGGGAAAGGATATCGGGCTGACAGGTTTTACAGCCACAGGGAGGTCGGTGTAGTAACCGGAATAGTCCTGTGACCATCCTGTGAGCGGGCCTGCAAGCAGCAATGCCAGTGTTAAGATAATTGATGGGATTTTCATGCGGAATTTATAATGTTTATGCTATTTCTGCTATCTGTGCCGGGGTGAGGCCGTTGGCAGCGAGCACTTCGTCCACGCTGTAGCGGTCGAGGAACTCCTTTTTGAGTCCGAGGCATGTGACACGTACCGGGGAGCATCCCAGGTATGCCGCCACTTTCTGTCCGAATCCTCCGTCGATTATGCCGTCCTCTATGGTGATGACGTGGCGGTAGTCCTTGAGCGTGTCGAGACAGACGGTGTCGACGCTGGAGAGTATGCGCGGGTTGATCACTGTGGGGGTTATACCTCTGGCCCGGAGCAGTGCGGCGGTTTCCTCGGCTATGGCCAGGAACGGACCTTCGGCTATGAGAGCCACTTCCGATCCGCGTTCCACTATCTCGTATCTGTCGAAGTCGGTGTCGACAGGTGTGTCACGGTGTCGCACGGGACCTCCCGGTGTGCGTATCACAGTGGGAGTGGAAGGGGAGCCGACTGTCTGGTCGATCATCGCCAGATACTCTTCGGCGGATGCCGGTGCGAGATATCTGATTCCGGGGATGTTGGACACCATGGATATGTCAAAGAACCCTAAATGGGTCATGTCGTTAAGTCCGTATATGCCGGTATGGAATATCACGAATGTCGCCGGCAGATTGTTTATGGCTATGTCATGCGAAAGCTGGTCGTAGGCCCTTTGCAGGAATGTTGAAACAATCCCCATCACGGGACGCGCGCCCCCTCTGGCAAGTCCGGCGGCCATGGTGACACAGTCCTGCTCGGTTATGCCCGTGTCAATGAACTGCTCTCCGGCAGCCTTGCGCATCTCAGGGCTCCATCCGAATGCTCCCGGAGTCCCGGCGGTGAGTGCCACGACATTCTTGTCGGCGCGCATATGGCGGAGCATGCTCTGCACGAACATGTCATCGTAGCTTTCGGCTGTCGAGATGCAGGTGTCAGCTCCCGTCTTCATGTCGAAGGGCCCGTTGTAATGGAATTGTTCTTTGTGGGCTTCGGCGCATGGCAGTCCCATCCCCTTCATAGTGTTGATGTGCACGAGCACGGCACGGTCCTGCCCTTTGGCAGCCCGGAACGCATGGATGAGTGAGCGCAGGTCATTGCCGTTGTCGACGTAGATGTATTCGTAGCCGAGAGCGCGGAATATGTTGTCGGCGGCAGTGCCGTTGGTCCTGCGAAGTTCCGAGAGGTGGCTGTAGAGCTCGCCGTGGTTCTCTGCGATCGACATCTGGTTGTCGTTGAGAATGATTATTATGTTGGACTTTAGCTCCGGGGCATAGTTGAGAGCTTCGAGTGCCATGCCTCCGCCGAGCGAGGCGTCACCTATGAAAGCCACGACATTTTCCTTGCCTCCACGGAGGTCGCGTGCTTTCGCAAGTCCGGTTGCGAGGGCTATGGAAGTGGATGTGTGACCCACCTCAAAAAGGTCGTATTCGCTTTCGCGCGGACAGGTATAGCCGGTCACATCGTCGTAATGCGCAGGGTCGATGAAGGCATCGATGCGTCCGGTGAGCATCTTGTGTACATAGCTCTGATGGGACACGTCGTATACGATCTTGTCGGAGGGCGCGTCAAACACATAGTGCAATGCCACCGTGGCCTCGACGACGCCGAGGTTGGGGCCTACGTGGCCGCCGTGGGCCGCGAGTTTGCGCATGAGCGCGGCACGGAGCTCGCCGCTGAGCAGGTGAAGCTGTTCGGTTGAGAACCCTTTTATGTCGGAAGGGGTGTGGATGTCTTTGAGATTGATTTCCATATGTTACGGGAGAATAAAACTTTAACGCTACAAAATTAACATATGCGGCATCCTATTGTTCTACCAGTTTTCATGTAAAAGTTACCATAATCAATATTCCCGCAGCTTCATATCATATGAGCGTGAGCCTTGATAGGGGGAGCAGGCTTCCGGCGGCTGTGAGGATATCGGACGGTGTGACCGCGTTTATGGCCTCGATATGTTCGGACGGAGATATTGCATGGCCGCGGAACAGTGTGGAGCGCGCCATACTTAGAGCGCGTTGCTCGGTGTTGGTCGACGCCACCGTCAGCTGTCCTATGTACTGGCGTTTGGCTTCCCTGAGCTGCCGGTCGGACAGCATGCTTTCAGCCTGGCGTTCGATGATCCCGGTGGCTATGCTGCGGCAGCGTTCCACGTCGTCGGGGTCACATCCGTAGTAAATGGTGAAGAGTCCGGCATCTGAAAGCTGCGAGGTAGAGGCATCCACGGTGTAGACGAGCCCTCGGCGTTCGCGCAGAGCCACATTGAGAAGTGAGTTCATGCCCGGACCCCCGAGTATATTGGTGAGAAGTGCCATAGCATAGCGTGACTCCGAGTACATGTCGGGGATTCTTGATCCGAGTATGGTATGGGCCTGATGGGTGCCTATGGCGCGTGTCTCGTCAAAGAGTGGCGCGATTGCGATATCGCCGGCCGCTCTGGCTTCAAGGGCCGCTTCCTGCACTCTGGCTGTGAAGTGCCTTTCTGCAAGGCTGACAATCTTTCCCGGTTTTTCCGGCCCGGAGTAAAATAACACCATGTTGGCCGGCGTATAGTATTTCCTGAGGTAGTCACGGCACACTTCGGTGGAAAGTCTTTCGAGGCTGTCCCGGTTGCCGAGTATAGGGTGGGCGAGCGGAGTCCCTTCAAAGACCAGTTCGTCGAAATCGTCAAAGATCCCTTCGGAGGGTATGTCAAGATAGGTGTCTATCTCGTCGGCCACAACCTGCCGCTCGCGCTCGATCTCCACGGCGGGGAACTGGGAGTTCTCCACAAGATCGGCCACAAGGTCGAGCGCACGCGTTGTGTGCCCTGCCGGATAGGTGGTGTATATCACAGTCTCCTCTTTGGTGGTGTAGGCGTTCAGCTCACCCCCGATCCGCTCCATGCGGTTGAGAATGTGCCATGCCCGTCGACGCAGTGTGCCCTTGAATATGGTGTGCTCCACGAAGTGGGCCAGCCCGTAGTGGTCAGGGGCCTCGTCGCGGCTTCCGGCCCTTACTGCCACGCCGCAGTGCTCCACCGCACTTCCGGGACGGTAATGCATCACCGTCCTGAGCCCGGAGCTCAGGACGGCGTAATGAATTTCATTTTCAGTGCTGTCCATATGGTGCAAAGATAGCTCTTTTTTAACATATGGGCAATAGAATGGATGCGTGAAAGGGCCGGCCGGCTGTGATACCCGCTATTCTATGTCGAGCCCTTTGTAGTGGCATTGCGGATGGTCGCATGCCGGACATTCTTTCGGGGGCTCTTTCCCCTCGAATATATAGCCGCACACAAGACATTCCCATTTGATGACATGGTCACGTTTCCACACGGTGCCATCCTTGACCTGTTTCAGATATGTCTCGAAGCGTTCGCGGTGGTGTTCTTCGATAGAGGCGATCGCTTCGAAATGCTCGGCAATCTCCTCGAACCCCTCTTTGCGGGCCACTGCGGCCGACTTCTTGTACTGTTCCACGCCTTCGGCCAGCTCTTCTTTCATTGCGGTCTCAAGATTGGATGCGGTGTCACCGATGACTCCGGCATCGACTGTCACATTGCAGTCGACCTGGCCGCCCTTCAGATATTTGAAGAACACTTTGGCGTGGCGCAGCTCGTTATTGGCAGTCTCCTTGAATACTTCCGAGATGGGGAAATATTCTTCCTTCTCCGCCTGGCTGGCGTAGAACATGTAGCGTGAATAGGCTGTCGACTCGCTCACATACGCATTGACGAGATTCTGCTCCGTCTTTGTGCCCTTTATGGATTTGGTGCTCATATCGTATATTTATGTTGGTTGATAATATTTTCAGCATTGTGACGATATAACATACTGACCGGCGGTAAAGTTTATTGGCGTGTTATGAAACTTCCTATATCGTGTTATGAAACTTCCTATATCGTGTTATGAAACTTCCTATAAAAAAGATGGGCCGGCGGTCATATACGATACCGCCGGCCCATGGCCTGTGCTATTGTTTGTTCTTAAAACTTCAGGGCTGCACCTATCATGGCGTTTGTGCTCTGCATCGGGCGTCCCCCTATGAAGAGGCTCTTGCGTGCAAGCAGGTTCTCGCCTCGGGCGAACACCGTGAAGCGGTCGGTGACAGTATATCCGGCACCTGCGCTGAGATTGCCTGTCACTCCGAGAGAGACTTTCTCCCTCGGGTAGGTTTCCAGTCCTCCTATCTCTTCCGGTTCGTCGATGTAGGCGTAGCATGAGCGGCCGGCGCGGAATTCATATCCCACAGTCAGCAGCAGCCGCTCTATGGGCCGGAACTTAAGTCCGGCATTGACCACGTGGCGTGCCCTGTCGCGCCACTCGAAGTATGCGCGGTCCCATTTGCCGGGCGCGCCTTCGTATGACACGTTCATAGCGAAAGTCTTGCCGTTGTCATATCCGAGCCTGATGCCGTAGTGGTAGCCTGTCACGTCGGTGCTTTCCCACACTGCCCCGGCCGGATATATGTCGTTTGCCACCGGCATAAGCCAATTGTCGGCTTTGGCATATCCGCCGAACAGTTCCACTGTGCCGCCGAAGAACGGGCCTAAGGCGATCTTGCCGTCTATGGCATACGGTATGTGGCTCTGACGGTATGCGACTGATCCGTTGATGTAGGGGGTGATGTCATATAGCGATGCGAGGGTGTTGAGCTGTGAGCCTCCGTGCACTCTGAGTTCGGCTCCGAATATCTGTGATCCGTGCCATGCGAGGGTCACGTCGGGAGCGAAGTGTATTGCCTTGCCCGACTTGATTGAGAGATCCACTTCGGCTCCTATGCGCACGGTGGCCGACGCATTATGGTATTCGTAGTAAGGGGTGGCCTTGACCAGACCTGATGTCCGGGAGGGGATGAGTGCGGCATCTTCGTCAAAGAATGGGAGTGCTGCCTCATAGTGCTTCCCGGTGGCGAGGAAGTCGGCGTTGACGCTCAGGCCTATGTGCGAGGATGCTGAGGTCTCGAGCCGGCCTTGGAGTGTGATCCCTGCAAGGTTCTGCCTCACAGGTTCATATCCGTTGTAAGGATCCTCGATGGAGATCTCGTCGCCGGGGAAATGCGGGTTGTAGAACCCGAAGTGCTGCAGGCGTATTCCGGCGAGATAGCTCAGCCCGGAATGTTCGGCACTGATGCTTGCGGCGATATTGGCGCGCGAGGTGGACTGGGAGAAGCGTCCGTCGGCCCCCATCATGTCATGAAACCCGTAGGTGTAGTCGACTCCGCCGTCGATGAACGCCTTGCTTCCAACCGCCTGGTGCAGGTCCAGCCCTATTGAAGCCGTATGGTCATGCCAGGTGATGTGCTCACGTTTGTACAGGTCTCCGTTGTACTGGCCCCAAAGACTCATGCGTGTCTTGTCATTGTCGAGAATGCGGTATCCGGCGGATATGTCGCCGGTCAGTACCGGCATACCTGCCCCGAGGTTGAAATATCCCTTGTAAGGGGACGTGTATAGCCTGTCGCCCCATGCAACCGGATCGAGGGTCGTGACTGAGTTGGGCACGCGTGTGGTCACAACTTTGTTGCTGTAGTTGAGCGTCGCTGCCTTTATCGGAGGCAGTGCCACTGTCGGGAGTACGGATATGCGTGATGCATCACGTTTGGTAGGAGTGATTGCTTGCTCCACGTTTATATCCTTATGCAGGTCCTGCGCCCAGGGACACCCGGGTGAAAAGAGTGCGAAAGCTGATGCGATAAGTGCAATTTTTTTCATCGATTATTATTTTAAGCGGGTGTCAATCATCTGGAATATGTCGACCTCGTGGCCGGGATAGTTGCTTTGCAGCGATTTCAGGTATTCCTTGGCTTCGAATTCGTTGCCCTGCTTGCGAAGAATGTCGCTGTAGAGCACGAATGTACGTGCGAGCCAGTATTGGTGGGGAGTGTCGGCGGCTATGAGCGCGTCGGCTGTGGCCTTTGCCTCGGCTATGAGTCCGCGGTCATATTGCGACTGAGCGAGATAATAGGCACTCTTTGCTCCGAAGATATCGGCCGGGTTTGCAGCAAGCTGCTCCCAGTCCTTGTAGGCTGCATCGTGGTTGCCCATCTGGTCGTTGGCCATTCCGCGTACGAATTTCACTTCCGCGGCATCGGTCGGCGAGTTGGTCGCGGTCGACGACAGGAGCTTGTCGGCGGTGTTCACAGCCTCGGCATATTTGCCGAGATCCATAGCCGTGCGCATCATGCCGAGACGGGCGTCACGCAGCATATTTGATCCGGATGCGTGTTTCTCGAGTTCAAGGAATGTGTTGTAGGCGATCTCAGTCTTGCCGAGTTCGCTTTCTGCCTGGGCTTTTATGAGGAGAGCGTCCTCGGCAACCTCCGAGTCGGGATGGTTGAGCAATACTTGTGATGCATACTCCTGAGCTTGTAACACACTGCCTTCGTTCCAGGCAGCATCGGCGAGGTAATATAGTGCTGATGCACGTGATGCTCCGTCGGGGTATTCCTTTATGTATCCGAGCAGGCCGTTAGTGGCACCGGTATTGATATATGCGTTCTCTGCTGCCTGATAAGCTGTCTGCTCAAGTTCGGATGCCTCGTAGGATGGTGCGTTTGGAACTGATTTAAGGAATCCGACAAGCTCGTTGAGGCGGCCGTCGGCTGCATAGATCTGCTTGAGGTCGTCGGCAGCTATTCGGGCTTCCTCGCTTGATGGGAATGTGCTTATTACTTTCTTGTAGGTTTCGATGCCCTTTGCGCGGTCACCGCTGTTGATATAGGTGATGGCGAGCTGCAGGTAGCCGTTGCGTCCGGGTGCTGTGTTAGGATAGCGTCTGACAAGATCATTGTAGGTCTTGATTGCTGCCGATGTGTTTCCTGTTGCCGATTGGCTCTCTGCCTTCTCAAGAAGGGCCTGAGGGAGCAGTCCGGATGAGGGGAAGCGCGACAGAAGATCATCGATTATAGCGATCTTGCCTGCATGGTCCTTCAACAGACCTTTCATTATGGCGTACTGATATAGTGCGTAGTCGCCTGACGAGGGGTTGAGGTCATAGGCTTTTTTATAGTCGTTTGCTGCCGCGCCGTATTCGCCGAGATAGTATCGGCAGTCGGCTATACGGCTGTACGAGTCAGCCTCAAGTGATGCCGGATGAGATGTGCGTCCGGTGCTCAGATACTTCACAGCATCCTGGAAATCGGTGATGGCTTCTCTGTATTTCTCCTGTGCGAAACGTGTGTACCCCAGGTCGTAGCGGGCGAGAGCCAGATCGCTGACAGCTGATGCCGGAGAGGCATTTATGTAGCTCAGATACGAGCGTTCGGCTCCATGGTAGTTGCCGCGTGTGTAGTAGCAGTCGCCGAGCCAGATGTCACACTGATGAGCTATGGATGGGTCGAGGTTGGCAAGTCCGCGGGCTTCAACGAGGTGGTTGATGGCATCGGCCACCTTGCCTGATGAATATTCACGTGTGCCGAGTTCGAACAGCACCCTCTGCTTGGTTTTGAGCAGTTGTTCCGAGGGATTCTTCACCATATTGATTACCGACAGCGCGCTTGCGTAGTCGTTGCCGCTCATGTAGCCGGTGACGAGGTAGCGTTGCACATCGGCACTGTAAGGTGAGTCGGGATATTCGGTGAGGAAGTTTTGTAAGAGTGACACTGAGTTGCCGAAAGGTGCCCGTCCGCCGTCCATGCGTGCTACGGTGTAGTTGTAGAATGCCGTCTCGCGTACCTCGCGGTCGTAGTCGACCTTGTAGGCGTTCTCAAAAGCCATGAGAGCCTGTGTCTTGTCACCGCGCTTTAGATATGACTGGCCGAGATAGAGCCACGCGCTCTGCTCCATGGCGGAGTGTGATCCTATGGCCTGCTGGAAGAGCTTGACAGCTGCGTCATAGTCACCCTTTTCATATTCGCTGGTGCCGAGAATGTAGTAGGCCGACGGGGCGGGGTTCTTGGCTTCGGCGCAGTATTTCCACAGATAGGGGATTGCTTCGGATGTGCGCCCGAGGTTATAGAGCGATTCGCCCGCCAGGCGGTTGCATTCGGGAATGAACTGCGGGACGCTGCCCGAGGTCAGCAGGGAGCGTGCCGTGGAGAGGCATTTGTCATACTCTCCCTGGGCATAATATATCTGGGCCTCGTAATACGGGGCGGCGTTGGCCGGCTCGCGGGATGTGTCGAGTCCGCGGAAATACTGCAGAGCCAGAGGATAGTCCTGTTTGGAGTAGGCTATGTATCCGAGATAGAAGTGCGCTGCATTGCGCCATGCCGGCTTGCTCTGGAGAGTGCGGAAGAATGATGCCGCCGTGTCGGGCTCGCCGAGGAGCATATAGGAGTAGCCCTGACGGTAATTTAGCTCGTCCTGGCGTCCCGATGTAAGAGCCATGGGGTCCACGGAGCTGTATTCGGCAAGGGCTTCGGCATATTGGCCGTTGTTGAAATAATAGTCTCCCACCATCATCATCACATCGGCGCGCCTTGTCGAGACAGGATAGTCGTTGAGGTACTGGCGGAGCATTGTCAGTGCTTCCTCGTCACCGAGTCCGAGGGTGGCCTTGCACATATAATAATGTGCCAGCTCACGTTGCTCGGCTGTGGTAGTGAGGTTGTAGAGCCGTGACATCTGGTCGATGCAGCCCTCGTAATTGCGGTCGTCACACATGAGAATGCCGCGTTCGAGATAGCCCTGAGCTTCGGGGCTATTTATCTGCGCCACAGAGCCTGCGCATGACAGCGCGCACAGAGCCGTGAGGATGAGTGGTCGTTTCATTGCTTTTATTTACGGATTTATTTTGCAAAATTACGCCTTTTTTAAGCAAATGGCAATGCTATGTTGTTAAAATATTAAGAGGCCGTTTAAGATTAGCATTTTAAATGCCCTTTAAGCAAAGTATAACGTTTCGACTTTACCTTATGAGAGGATTTGTGATATTTTTGATGGCGATGGTGCTTGCTGTGGCTGTCCGTGGAGAGGCGAGCCATGGCAAGGTGGGACTTGTGCTGAGTGGGGGCGGGGCAAAAGGTATCGCCCATATAGGTGTGATACAGGCTCTTGAAGAGAATGACATACCTATCGACTATATCACCGGCACCTCTATGGGGGCGATTGTAGGGGGGCTTTACGCCTCGGGCTACACTCCCTCGGAGATGCTCGGGCTGCTTGCGTCCAGTGGTTTTGCCGATTGGTCTACGGGTCAGATCGACCCTAACAGGCTGTACTATTTCATGTCGGAGCCGCAGAACCCGTCGATGCTCAAGATCAATTTCGGAAAGGATTCCACGCGTGTCACATCGGTGCTGCCTGTAAGCCTGATAAATCCGATACCGATGAATATGGCTTTCCTTGACATATTCAGCCGTTACACTGCACAATGCGGCGGAGATTTCGACAGGCTGTTCGTGCCTTTGCGCACGGTTGCGTCCAACGTTTATGCCAAGCATAAGGTGGTTCTTTCCGAAGGGTCGCTTGCCGATGCCGTGAGGATGTCTATGTCATTTCCTATGGTCTTTGAGCCGATCGAACTTGACGGGGTGCCTATGTATGACGGCGGCATATATGACAATTTTCCGGTGGATGTGATGGTGGAGGAGTTCGATCCACCCGTGCTGATAGGGGTTGATGTGGGTTCCAAGGATTCGGCTCCCGATTCGAGAAATCCGCTGGTGCAGCTTGAGGCCATGATTTCGCAGCCGGAACATTATCCGTTCCCGTATGACAGGGGTGTGAAGATACGCATCGATCTTGACAGTTTCGGACTGCTGGATTTCGGCAAATATCAGCAGATATATGAGATCGGATACCGGCGTGGACTGGAGATGGTGGATTCGATACGCATGAAGGTGGGGCGTGTAGCTCCTGCGGCCGATGTACGGGCCAGAAGGGATGCCTTCAAACGTGCCACTCCCGAGGTGAGGATAGCTGAAGTCAATGTCTCGGGCGGGACGCCTTCGGAGAATGCTTATCTGGAATCGCTGTTTGCTCCACACAGGGAAAAGAGGATCCGTTCACTTGCTGATGTGACCGGGTCATATTACAGGGCCATAAGTTCGGGCCGGCTTCAGAATCTGGTCCCGGAGCCGGTGTATGATCCTGCTGATTCGTTGTTCATGCTAAATTACCGCGCCGTGGTCAAGGAGAATTTCTCGGCTGCTATAGGAGGATACATATCCTCGTCGACCAACAGTATGCTCTTCTTTAATGCCGGATACAATCACCTGGGGTTCAATTCTCTGAATGCCAATGTCAATGCATGGCTCGGTCAGAGCTACCTTGCCGGCGAGGGGCTTTTCAATGCCTATTTCGACACATCTGTGCCCTCGGGTGTCTCATTGCGTGTGGTAGGATCGAGGTTGAAATATCATGAGACGGAAAAACTTTTTTACGAAATAAGGGATCCGGATTTCATACGCCGTTCGGAATTTTTCGTTCAGGGCCGGTACGCAATTGGACTGACACTGAGGTCACGGCTGGACATGCGCATAGGGTGGGGGCACCTCTCGGACACTTATCATACCGGCCTGAGCCATGTGTCCACCATAGACGGGAAGGATTCGGGTGTGTTCAATCTGTGGCAGGCAGGATTCCGCTGGGAGTCCAATACGCTTGACGACGTTGCCATACCCTCGTCCGGCTCGCGCTTCTATGTGCAGGGGCTCGGTGTTGCCGGCCGGTATCATTTCAGTTCGGCTGATCCTGCTTTGTCAGCAGATAGCCGTAGGGTCAGATGGGTGCAGGCCGATATGGGCGCGCTGCACTATTGGGGCTTGTCGCGTCAGCTGTCAGTGGGCACAGGGATGCGGGCTCTTCTGTCGACACGCAAGCTTCTTCCGTCATATCAGGCATCGATCGTTGCCGCCGAGGCTGTGCATCCCACGCCGTCGAGCTATAATCTTTTCAGCCCGTCACTTCGTGCCAATTCTTTCGTCTCAATTGCGGTTGAGCCTGTGTGGAAACTTTCCGGATCGTTCCAGATGCGTGGTGTGCTCGACGGCTTTCTTCCTCTGCGCAAGATAGAGTGCGGCCCTGAGGGCACGGTCCCTTACTATGGCAAGTGGATGAGCAATCCGGAGTTTTTCGGAGAACTGCAGTTGCGGTTCAAGCTGCCTCTCGGCACCGTGAGTGCTTACGGGAATTATACTACAGGAGGCATAGGGTGGAATTTCGGCATATCGATAGGCACCTTCATTCTTGCACCGCGTTTCCTCGGCGAGTGACAGGAATGCTCACCGGGATATGCCGTCTTTTTTCCCGATGTTGTGCAGATAGCCGTTCAACGCGCCCACAAGCAAGGCTCCGCCGGCTATGTTGCCGAGTGTGGAGGGGATGAAGTTGGATGTGACTGACTGCATTACCGATATGTCAGCTCCCTCCATCATGCCCAGGGGAATGAAGAACATGTTGGCTATGCAGTGTTCGTAGCCGAGAGCCACGAAAGCCATCACCGGGAGCCAGCAACCGAAAGCTTTTTCAAGCAGCGTCTTCCCGCTTAATGCGAGCCACACGGCAAGGCATACGCACCAGTTGGCTCCTATCCCTTTGAGGAACACTGTGCTCCATGGCATGGACACTTTCGCTTCGGCCACTTTTATTGCCGCGGAGTGCCAGGGATCCGTGCTTGTGAGTCCGCAGCTGTAGACCATGAAATATGTGAAGAGGAGTGCGCCTGCAAGATTGCCGGCATATACGAGTGTCCAGTTGCGCAATGTCAGTCCCATGCCGTGCCTGCGCTGCATCATGGATGGTATCAGTATGGCATTGTTGCCGGTGAAAAGTTCTGCGCCGAGCACCACTACGAGGATCAGCCCTATGGGGAATGCGGCACCGCTCAGTATGCGCTGCAACGCGGGATTTCCGTCAGTGATTTCCGGAAATCCGAATCCGACGATCATCGAGAGTATCCCTCCGAGCGCGATGTATGCTCCGGCGAGGGACGCCGATATGAGCAGCCGTGAGGTGGACGAGGCAGTGAGGCGGGCTTTGGAGGCTCCCGCGTCGGCTGCGGCACCGGTGATCTCGGCTGGAGAAAGTATCTTCATTCTTCCGTGGGCTCTTCTTTGACGATATAAGGTGATTTCTCAGGGTCATACGCTCCCGAGCTCAGGTACTTGTAGATGTGCAGGCATGCCCATGCATCAATAGATGCATACACCATCTGTGCCCCGGAAAGCTTTGTCGCCTCCCAGTTGGTGAGGCGTTGCCCTTTGGATATGCGTTCGTTGAAGAGTATGGCGTAGATCTTCTGGAGACTGGAGTCTGAGATGTGGTATTTCTTTACCATCTCCTGAAGGTCCACGAAATTGTGAGGCTCGAAGTCTCCTGCTTTGTGCAGCACATGGAAGTCGTCCTTAAGTGATAGTCCCACTTTCAGCACATCCCTGCATTCCATGAATTCCCTGAGTTCAGGGGTGAATCCGGTCTTGTTGAGGCGGAACAGGAAAGAGCGGTCTTCGGTAGACACCTGTATGAGCGATACGCGGTTGGTCATACCTTTTTTGAAGTTCGGTTTGGTTTCTGTGTCGAATCCCACTATATCATGTCCGCGAAGATAGCTTACGGCTTCAGCCACATCCTCAGGGTGTTCGATCACTGTGATCGCTCCTGAAAATGTCACGGTAGGGAATTCCGCAATGAGCTGTTTGTCAATGGCTATCTTAAAACACTCGTTATCCATACTGCAAAGGTACAAATTTGTAATGACACTATCGTCATCTCATCCCTGGAATTTCTCTGGCAGCTCCTGTGGCCGACAGCACATGCCGCAATGTGCGGGCCATAAAATTAAAGCGTGCAACGGTTTGGAGTCCGTTGCACGCTTTGCGGTTTCGTCGGTATGTTTTTCAATAGTTGCGGGCTTCGATTTCAAAGAAACTCTGTTTGTGGTTGCACACAGGGCATACCTCAGGAGCGTTCTTGCCTATGACGATATGTCCGCAATTGCGGCATATCCACACGGTGTCACCGTCTCGTGAGAATACTATGCCATCCTTTATGTTCTGAAGCAGACGGCGGTAGCGTTCTTCGTGGTGACGTTCGATGGCGGCAACGGCGCGGAATCGGGATGCTATTTCGGTGAATCCCTCTTCGTCGGCTTCATCAGCCATGCGGTCGTACATGTTGGTCCACTCGAAGTTCTCACCTTCGGCAGCGTCAAGCAGATTGGTCATAGTGTCGGCTATCTCACCGCCGTGAAGCAGTTTGTACCATAGTTTGGCATGCTCTTTTTCGTTGTTGGCGGTCTCCTCGAATATGGCGGCAATCTGTTCGTATCCTTCCTTGCGGGCTTTTGATGCGAAATATGTATACTTGTTGCGGGCCTGTGACTCCCCGGCGAATGCTTCCATGAGGTTGCGCTCGGTCTTGGTTCCTTTAATCTCTTTCATTTTGATAAAAACTTGTTATTGATGATTATTTGTCTTGATTTCATTTCTGTCGGCTGCATTCCGGACATATGCCTTTGATGAAGACATCCACACATTCTATCGAGTAGTCAGGAGGAATGGTGCCTTGGATGCCGTCAGGCATTGGCATATCGGTTATGCGCCCGCACTTCTGGCACACAAAATGACTGTGTGGTGACGATTGATGGGCTATGTCGTACCGTATGCATCCGCTCTCTATCTCAAGCTCGCGCAGCAGGCCTTTCTCAGTGAGAGTGTGCAGTGAATTGTAGACTGTCGTGCGTGAGAGCGAGTGGAAGCTTTTAGATAGCTTGGTATATATCTCTTCTGCTGACGGATGTTTCCTGCAATTGGCTATATCTTCCAGCACGGCTATGCGCTGTGCGGAGACGCGGATGCCGTAATGTTGAAGCATTTCAGCCAGTTGAGGCATACTGTATTCTTTGTGTTCAGCCATGGTTACGCAATTGCTTATTTTGTAATCGTTGCAAAGTTAGTAATAATTACAATTAAATCCAAGGATTTTGTTAATAAAAAAATATGAGCCGGCGATTTATGTGTTTCCGCCGGCTCATATTTATGCTATTCTTATTTGATCAGGATATTGAGGGGATTGTTGCGAAGCGGGTGGATGGGAAGTGGCGGGCTACATAGCGGGCGATGAATGCCCGGGTGTCGGCTGCAATGGTCTTGTCGGTATCGAAATGCTCGTTGTACAGCACTGTGGCGAGTTCTATGCCGCGCGACCGTATGGCTTCGAGCGACAGCACGGTGTGGTTGATGGATCCGAGCACCCCGTTGGTCACAAGGATGAGCGGAAGACGGCGCGACTGCACATAGTCGATTGCCATGAATGTGTCGGTGATGGGGACTGCGAGACCGCCGGCACCTTCGATGAGCACAATGTCGTAGAGCGACAGAAGCTTTTCAGTGGCCTTGTCAATCACTCCGAGGTCGATCTCCCTGCCGTCGATGCGTGCGGCGAGCTGGGCTGAGGCCGGATAGCTGAATATCACCGGAGCTGTGGTGTGGTCAATGTCTTCGGGGAGCATGCCGGTTCCCATTATGCGGCGGTGGGCTTCTATATCCTCGGATGATCCCACATTTCCTGTCTGGATGAACTTCTGGGTTATGACCTTCTTGCCTTGTTCCATGAGGCGGCGGGCAATGTAGCCTGTGACGTAGGTCTTTCCGGCATCGGTGTCGATGCCGGACACGAAATATGCTTTGCTCATGATTTTTTCAGTATCATATATATCGGGTGGTATGTTAGCGGGGCGGAGCCGTCGGCCGCTGTGGGATATCCGCGCAGCATGCGGCATGCTTTGGCTGTCTTGCTCCCTTCTGTCTCTATTCCGTTGACTCCTGTGAGGCTTACGTGTCTAAGCACATCGATGGGTGATGGATAGCTGACTGTGACGAGCTCTTCTGACAGATGCTCGGTCTCAAGGCTTTGGGGTATCGCTTTCCTGACTGTGCCGATTGTCGGAAATCTGCATTCCGAACCTGCCGAACTGTGGATCTCGTGCATGGTCCGGTCTCCGTAGGTGGATATCACGGCATAGCCGCCCGGGGCGAGCACGCGTGCTGTCTGACGCAGGAATTCGGGCAGGGAATTGAACCATTGTACTGTGGAGGCCGACAGCAGAAGATCGACGGAGCTGTCGGTGACATTGCGTATCTCGGTCTCGGCGTCACAGCTTTTCCATGATATGGATATGTTGCCCTGATGAGCGGATGCCAGCTTCTCGATATTGTCGGATATGTTCAGGTCCCACAGCATGGCCTGGGCGGGAGAGAATCTGTCTATGGCGAGCGAGGCCGACCGTCCGGTGCCGCATCCTATCTCAAGCATGCAGCGGATGTCGCGGTCTATGATACGTGAGGCTATGTCGATGAGCCTGGTCACATGCGACAGCTGCGGGGCGGCATTTGTGTCGTAAGTGTTCTCCGCTTTATGGAAACGCTTGGCCACATAGGTCTTGTCGGTGAGGCAGCGTCTGAGCAGGATGTTGAAGTCGGGCATGTGGGCTCCGTCGATATCGATGGTCTCGACAGCTTCGCCACTCCATGCGGCGTGCTGGTTGGACGGTGGGATTATGAGGTCGCCGCGTGAGATGAACGCTTTGTCCCATAGCAGCTCCGGGGCCGGTGCGGTGTCAAACGCCTGCAGCTCTTCACGCAGTTCTCTGACATCCCGTTTGGGGGCCACGTTGGCAAATGCCCGGTAGGCGGCTCCGCCACCGCACATGCGCATGTGGAATTTTGTAAGGTTCCTTTCGTTGAGAGACGATAGTGTGCCTTGAAATATGCTTTGCGGTATCCCGCGGGTGTCATCGGAGGTGAAGCGGGTGCCGTTGACCGCAATGCGGGCGGTGACCGGAAGGTCTGGCCGTGATGCCATGAAACGTGCGGCCGCATGCACGCCGAACGACCATGCCACCAGTGCTATCTCCCTGTATCCTGTTATCTCTCCGGTCCACGGTGCCGACATGTCGCGGTAGTCCCACACCACGGCCACGTCATAGCCTGGCATCGTGAGATCCTGAAACGGGCGTTCCGACATGCCCCATCCGGCAAATAGTAGGACGAGTCTTTCATGCGGCTGCCGGTCAGTGTTATGTAGGATCTTGAAATTCATTTTACAATTTTATTTTTCACCGGCACATATGCTTTTCAGGGCCTCGCCGAATCTGTTAATGTCGGCTTTGTCAAGTGCGGCGTTCAGGCTTATTCTCAGTCGGTCTGTGCCGGGAGGTACTGTGGGTACCCGTATGGGCAGTACCTTGAATCCGTGGTCAAGCAGTCCGGCTGAAAGAGTCACTGCGCGTCTGGGATCGCCGACAACGAATGGCAGTATATGGCTTACAGTGACTGGAAATCCTGGTGAGAGCGGTGAGAGGATCTTCTGCATCTGTTCTCCGAGAGTTTTGAGATGGGCTCTTTCAGAGTCCATATTCACGATTTTCTCGATCATGAATTGAGTCCATGCCGCTGTGACAGGAGGCATTGCGGTGGAGAATATGAGGCTGCGAGACCTGTTCACGAGATAGTCGCGCAGGTCAGGGGCAACAGCGCAGAACGCTCCCATGGAGGCGCAGGCTTTGCCGAACGTGCCTACTACGATATCAATGTCGCTGTAATGCTCCGAACTGCGGCTGAGGCCGAGCCCGCACTTGCCTTCTACGCCGAAAGCGTGGGCCTCGTCCACGTAGAGCAGCACGCCGGGGTAGTCACGCTTTATGCCGGCGAGGCCCTGCAGGTCGGCTCTGTCGCCGTCCATTGAGTAGACGCTTTCCACTATGACGAGCGCATGCTCGTATCCGGCGGCCTCCTTGTCAAGGATATGCCTGAGGTGGTTGAGGTCGTTGTGGCGGAAACGTGTGAACGGAGCCTTTGAGAGGGTCATGCCGTCGATTATGCTTGCATGAGCGAGTTTGTCGGCCACAATCAGTGTCTTGCCGGCCTGTGCGATTGCCGACACCATGCCGGTGTTGGCGTGGTAGCCGCTGTTGAAGAGCAGCGCGGCACGTCCGTACAGCTCTGACAGCAGTGCTTCGAGGCTGTGGTATTCATCCTGATGTGAGGCAAGAAGTCTTGACGCCGATGAGGTCATGGGTATGGCCGTGGCACCGGGGCGGCTGAAGAATTCCTCCTGCAGCCCGGGGCGCATGGCGAGCCCGAGATAGTCGTTGGATGAAAGATCCACGATCGATCCCGAGATAGCTCCCGAAGGTATGCGGCGCAGATTGCCTTCGGCTGCCAGCCGGTCGGTTATGTCGCTGAAGCTCGTCATCGTATGCATTCTATGGTCTGTGTGACAAGGGTCTCGAGATCCTCGTCGCTTATCACGTAGGGTGGCATCACATATACGTTGCGCCCGAAGGGGCGTACCCAGATGCCTCTGTCGGTGCATCTGCGCTGGAATTCGGCCAGATTGACCGGCTCTTCCATCTCAATCACGCCGATGGCTCCGAATACTCTTGTCTCCTTCACTCCCGGGACGGCTGACGCCGGGGCTATGAGGCGTCGGATCTCGCTCTCGATGTGAGCTATCCGTGAGGCCATGTCCTGCTCGTTGAGCATCCGGAGTGATTCCACCGCTATGGCGCATGCCAGGGGATTGGCCATGAAGGTAGGTCCATGCATCATCACGCCGGCTTCGCCGCGCGATATGGTGTCGGCGACTTCGGCGGTGGTGAGCACCGCGCTCATGGTGAGATATCCTGCCGTGAGTCCCTTGCCGATGCACATTATGTCAGGCTCGACCCCTGCATGCTCGCATGCGAAGAACCGGCCTGTGCGCCAGAATCCGGTGGCTATCTCGTCAAATATCAGGTATATTCCGTAGCGGTCGCACAGTCTGCGCGCTTCACGCAGGTATTCGGGATGGTAGAAGCGCATTCCTCCTGCGCCCTGTACCATGGGCTCGAGGATAAGTGCGGCAAGTTCTTTGTGGTGCTGTCTGACAATCTGCTCGAGAGGCTCAAAGTCGGAGCGGTCCCATTCCTCCCACGGCTTTATGCGTGGGGCGGGCGCGAAGAAGCGTATCGGAAGCGCGGACCCGAATGCTCCGTGCATCCCTGTCACGGGGTCACATACACTCATGGCGTTCCATGTGTCGCCGTGATAGCCGCTGCGTATCGTCACGAAGTTGGTCCTGCCGTGATCGCCGTAGCGTGATATGGATGCCTGCACAGCCATCTTCATGGCCACTTCCACCGCCACTGAACCGGAGTCGGCATAAAATATGTTGTGCATGGACGGGGGTGCCACCTTGAGGAGCATCTTGCCGAGCTCTATGGCCGGAGTGTGTGTCAGACCTCCGAACATCACATGGCTCATCTTGCCGATCTGCGATATGGCGGCACGGTTGATGCGCGGATTGTTGTAGCCATGTATCATGCACCACCAGGATGACATACCGTCGATGAGTTCCCGCCCGTCGGCGAGGCGTATCCTCACTCCTTGCGCGCTGTCGACCCTGTAGGTAGGGAGCGGATCGATAGTGGATGTGTATGGGTGCCACAGGTGTTCCCTGTCGAATGTGTCATGAATTGTTTCCATTGCCTTATGGAGGATTCCGGCTGTGGAATCCGATTGGTTATATGGTTGTAGGTCGGTTGTCGGTAACCGGATGCAAAGGTAACAATTTTTGTAGGAATTACCGCCTATTCCGAGCGTTTGCCGAGCTCTATTACCTCAAGTCCCGATATGGTGCCCGAGTCGAGGGTGAGGCGTATGAGTGTGCGCACCTGTTGCCATCCGTGATATCCTGCGGCTCCGGGGTTTATGTGCAGCAGTCCCAGGCGGGAGTCGGGCATCACTTTGAGTATGTGACTGTGGCCGCACACCATCAGGTTGATGTGGTTCTCACTCAGATTTTTCGCTACTCCGGGGGCGTATCTGCCGGGATATCCGGCTATATGTGTAAGCCAGACCCTCACCCCCTCGGTCTCGAAGCATAATGCCTCGGGGCATCTTCTGCTGACTGTTCCGTGGTCGATGTTGCCTCTCACGGCTCTTACCACAGGGGCTACACCCTCAAGCCGTTCTATTATGGATATGTCGCCGATGTCCCCTGCATGCCATATCTCGTCGCATCCGGCGAAGTGTGTGGCGTAGCGGTCGTCCCAGCATGAATGGGTGTCGGAGAGTATGCCTATGAGCTTCATTTTTTCAGAAGATTGATTTCATTGAGCAATATTGTGGTGCCGGCGTAGGTGAGGGAGAGCTTGTTGGTACCGGCGCGTAGCCATGCCGTCGCCGTGGATGACTGTCTGACGGAGATCCAGTCATTGTGGGTCTCGGGAGGGAATATCATTGTACCGGCATACTGCCCGTTCACTTCGAGTGTGCGGATCGCGGTCTCGGTGGTGCCGTTGGAGTAGCCTATACTGATGAAGTATTCCCCTTCGGATGGAGCCTGGACGTAGAATGTGATGCGGGTGTTGTGGCGGGCGGCCAGTTCGATGTAGCGGGTGGCTGTCTCCTTGTTGCGTATCAGGTGGAGCGGAGCCCGACGCGGAGTGATGGCTGTGGCGGGAATGTGTATGCGGGCGGCCGGTGTGGCGGATATGTGCGGGCGCGGGCTGAAGCCGCCTGAACCGTCGACCGTAGGGACTATATTGTCGACCGTAGGGACTATATTTATGACAGTGGTCCCTGTGTCGGTGACGGTGTATTCCGGACCGGTGAGGCATTCTGTCATTATTCCGTTCTGGTACACGTCATATATGGCGTCACGGTCGTAGTTGAGTATCTTGCCTTCGCGCTCGTTTTCCCAGAACATCTTCGGCTCCGGAGGGGTGAGTGCTGCCTTCGTTATGACTGTGTTGTCAGGACGGTCAGAGATACTGTTGCCTGACATCACAATGTCTATGCTGTGGTGGCCGGCTGATATGTCCGCGTCGATGAAGGCTCGTTCCTGCCGTATGGAATCGACGGTGAATGAAACGATCTTGTCGCCTGAGCCGTGGATGCATATGTCAAGGACCGTATCCCTGAACCGGAGGTTGGACAGACGTTTGTCCCCGGGCATTCTGTCGGGTATGAACGGTGTGACCGACAATCCGTCGGGGTGCAGGCGCAGGCCGAACAGCCCTCTCAGAAGAAGACCCGGCCAGGCGCAGCAGTCATCTCTGTCAATGGTCATGCACCAAAGCGGGCCCATGGCTTCGAGCATGGCGTTTTCATTCTTGGTGTATGCCGCGGCAATGCCTTGCATGGCCTGCAGGTCAGGCGCGGGCTTTGCGGAGGCATCGTTAATGGCAGGATATACTGCCGGCATTCCGTCAGGGAGAGTGGGCCGTGACTTCATCAGTCTGCGCCCCATCTCCGGGCTTGCGACACCGAGTATGACGCTCAGAGGGTTGGCCCGGTTATCGGCCGACATGGAAAGTATGGGATACATGTCGCCGTACATGTACTGTCCGAACATTGAGGCTGACGGTATCCAGAAGTTGTCGTTTATGGCGTTTCTTACCTTTTCGGCCGACGATTCCCATTCTTTTTCGGAATATAGATTCTGCTTTTCCGCCATTTTACAAGCTGTGGACAGGGTGGCATAGTGCCAGAGGTTTGTGCCGAGGCATATGGTCTGGAACCTGTCGACCGGTGACATCCATGACGGGAAATAATCCTTTGGAGGATCCATGTAGGAAGGTGTCCCGTGTATGAGTCCGTTCCTGCCGGCATCGAGTACCGGTGTGTCCCTCTGTATGGTCCTGTTTATTACCCGGTAGGCCTCTTTGAGCCAGGGTATGGAGCCGGTGGCGCAGTACACTTCCCAGGCAGCGGCGGCCCATGCCTCCTTGTCGGCTGTTATCGGGAATCCGTGGCGGTGGATTGTGCCGTCGTCGGCCACCATGCTTCGCAGTGACTCCATGGCCCGTTGCGGGTCAAGTAACGCGCCATGGATGTATATGTCGGCTGTCGATAGAGGAAAGTGGTAATACCTGCTCAGAGCCTTGCTGAAAAGAGCGTCGGCCATATGAGAAGAAGAGGCAAAGGTTATGTCGAGATCTGTACTGCCGCCTGACGGAGCCTTCCAGCAGTGTGTTATCTCTGCCGGACTTAATGCCGTGTAGGTGATGTCACCGATTATTATGCTGTCGGCAAAGACTTCTATGTCTCCTGCACGGTACAGGGCATTGCTGTTGTCCTTGCTGCCTGTGTCGCGTGAACATCCGCACCATAGCTGGCACATTGTGAGCCATAGTGATAAAATGATTGGTGCGGATATATGTTTCATGTCGTTTCCTATGGATACAACAATAACGATGAGAATTTCAGATCCTGATGGGAAATCCTCACCGTCATCGGTGTTATGGATGATTCAAATAATTTCTGGTGAACTCGGTTCCTTACTCGGTATGCTACCTCCTTTCGGTTAGTCAGCGATATGGGTTAGGGGACTCTGAGGCGTGAGATGACACCTTCGTCAGCAGGGGAGATTATTCCTCGTTGGCGCGAAGCTGCTGCACGTACACAGCCTTCATCATCTTCTTGCGGTTGGTCACCGAGGGCTTCTCAAAGGCCTGACGTGAGCGGAGCTCGCGTACGATACCGGTCTTCTCAAATTTGCGCTTGAACTTCTTCAGAGCTTTCTCGATGCTCTCACCATCTTTTACTTGTACGATGATCATGTTGTAGTGATACTTTGGTTGTTGATATTTTAGAATGTTATTATTCATCGGTGTGTCGCAGGCCGTTTCGGTCCGCTTCCCGATTTAGCGGGGCAAAATTACAAAAAAGATTCTTAATGTCAAAGATTTTCGTAAAATATCTTCCTCATGTCCATTGCCACGGATGGGAGGGTGTTGGGCCCGATGGTGCGCGAGGCGGCATCTAGCACTTCGGGAAGCGCGTTGGCAACAGCCACGGCTTCGTCGGCTACGGCAAACATGGGCAGGTCATTGATGTGGTCGCCGTAGACTGTGAGCCGGTCTGCGCCGAGCATGGCTTTGAGTCTCAGTACGGCGGCAGCTTTGGATACGCCTTGACGGAATACCTCTATGTATGACGTGCGGGGGTTGACAAGGTCAGGGTAGGCTGAAACTGACAGTTCCGGGTCAGAGCGAAGCCGGGCTGCGAGCGCGCTTATGCGCGGAGTTTCACCTATGCCGAGTATGAGTATGGTGTCAGGATGCTGGCCGGCGTACTGTCCCGGCGGCTCAAAGATGAACCGCTTGAGGGTGAGATGGCTTCTCTCGGAGTGGAATCGGCTCTCCTCCGGTGTCATACCACTGTCGTGATATACCCTCATGTCGCCGTTGTCACCGAGGGTATAGACAAAGGGGCTTATCCCGTGGTCAGTGAATGTCGATATGAGTGCGTCGGTCTGAGGTCCGGAGAGCAGTAGCGGATTGATGTACCGCATGCCTTTCCGGTCCCACATGGATGCGCCGGTCATTACGATGACCGGAAGTGTGGTGAGAGTGTCACGCAGCAGCGGCTCGACTGTGGCAGGGGTTCTCGCCGTGGCTATGGAGATCATTGCCCCATGGCTTGACAGATCGGAGATTATGTGCGCGCTTTCGTCGCTTACACGGCTGTCGGGACCGAGCAGGGTTCCGTCGAGATCGGTTATCAGCAGGTGTCTCATGTCTCGTGGCTCAGAGCAGGGATATCTTTGCTCTCGTGTTCTTGATTTTTTCCGGAGCGAGACGGGTTATCAGTCCGCGGGCCTTGTCGCGCGGCACCCCTACGAGAGCGGCATGGTCACGTAGCGTTATCACTCCGATCTCGGCAGCGGTGAGCCCACCTTTTGCAATAAGGAATCCTACGATGTCGCCGCGTGATATCTTCTCCTTTTTGCCGACATTGAAGTACAGCGTGGCCGTGTCGGAGCGTATGGGGTCGGAACTATGTCCCGTAGGTGCGTAGTCGCGGTCGGTGGTCACGTAGTAAGGTATGTCCTCGCCTTCGGTGGTGATGACATATATGTCGCCCTTGGCTTCCTGCCGTGCGGTGCGTCCGTTGCGGTGGGTCCATGCCTCAGGCGACACCGGCATGTGGTAGTGTATCACAGCCGACAGTTCCGGAATGTCGAGACCTCTGGCTCCGAGATCGGTGGATACGAGTATCGGGGTCGATCCGTTGGCGAGCTGGACTATGGCGTTTTCTCTCTCGTTCTGGTCGAGGCCGCCGTGGTATAGCCCTACGGGGAGACGCTCTTTTTTCAGCGAGTCGTAAATGCGTTCCGCGCTTTCGCGGTGGTTGACGAATACGATCACCCGGCCGTTGCGGAGCGAATGCAGGAGATCGGAGAGCGTGGTGAGCTTGTCGCGTGCCGGGGATTCTACTCTGACCACCTGCATGCGTCGGCGCGGACTGTCCGACGCGCTGAAATCGATGGTTACGGGTGTGTCGGCAGGGAGATATTCGGGCACTGCGGCAAGGGGGGTGGCTGATGTGAGTATGACGAGCCGCAGCCCTGTGAGCCGACGGCACACACGTCTCATCTCGTCGGCAAATCCGAGTTCGAGAGCTTTGTCGTATTCGTCAAGGACGAGAGCCGACACCGTGCCGAGGTCAATGTTGCCTCGGTTGATATGGTCGAGCAGTCGCCCGGGTGTGGCGACGATGATGTCGGGTGTCACGGCGAGCGATCCGGTCTCCTCCTGCATGGAGTGTCCGCCATAGAAGGCCACGGTCTTAAGCCCTGTGGATATGGGGCGCAACACGTCGGCAATCTGCAGGACGAGTTCGCGTGATGGAGCTATCACTATCCCCTGCACGTGCCCTTTGGCGGGTGTGAGGCTCTTGAGAAATGGTATGGCGAACGCCAGTGTCTTGCCCGATCCTGTCGGTGCAAGCAGTGTGAAAGTGCCTTTGGCCGGTATCTCTGACATGCGCTGCTGCATGGGGTTGAGTTGTGTCACGCGTGTGCGCCGCAGTATATTGTCGATAATTTCGGTCTGTTTCATTCAAAAAAGGATTTGTCAATCATAGTCTCTTCGTCGGGGAGGGTGTGCGCGGGCTGTTCAACGGTCTCGGCAGTGAGAGGGGGGATGTCGTGGCTCATCATCTTTTTGAACAGGTCCAGGATTTTCTTCCCGTAATGCCTGTTCATGGCCCAGCGTCCGGAAAGAGCCTCCCATGAGGATGCGGATCCGCGTGTCACGTATCTGAACCGTGGATCGAGAAGGTTTTCGCCTTGCGGGAGCGGATCGTGGCAGGAGTAGGCGTAGAGATGCTGCATCATGGCTGTCACCCCTTCATGCACTGACCGGAAGGAGCATCCCTGTGTGCCGCGCTTCCTGACTCCGAGCCCGCAGTAGTTGTGGGATGAAGGACGGACGGCTGTCCCGTTGTCAAATCTGAACCATCCGGTCTCTATTATGGCCTGGCATATCGCTATGTCCCCTCTTATGCCGTACAGTCGGCCTATGTCGTAGAAAGCCTGTGCAATTTCGCGCGGGAAGTCGGGGTTGTGCGATACGATGTACCGGTACATGAGTTCGGCGTCGGCCTCCTGGCGTCCACGGATGGGTGTGCCTGCTGCAATGGATAGAAACACCGCGCAAAGCATGGTCAGTAACGTGAGTTGACGTGGGGTGGTCATAATGGGATGTCGAATGGTGTTTGTGAGATGTGCCGTAGTGTCTCGATATAACATGCAAGTTAGCGAATTTTGTTCACACTGTCAAAAAAAAACGCTAAATTTGCGGTATGAGATACTTTTTTTCCGCCGGAGAGGCCTCCGGAGACCTTCATGCGGCCCAGGTGATATGTGAGCTCAGGGACATACAGCCCGATGCCGAGATAACGTTTCTTGGCGGCGATGAGATGGCGGCAGCCGCCGGAACGCAGCCGCTGATACATTATCGCCGCATGGCATATATGGGTTTTATAGATGTAGCGCGCCACCTTCCCGAGGTGCTCGGCAATCTCGCCACGGCAAAGAAAGCAATAGCCGAGAGCCGTCCTGATGCCGTGGTGCTTGTGGATTATCCGGGGTTCAACCTCAAGCTTGCCGAGTATGCCAGCTCGCTCGGCATACCTGTGCATTACTACATAGCACCCAAGCTGTGGGCATGGAAAGAGTACCGCATAAAGAAGCTGCGCAGATATGTGGACCGGTTATACTCGATACTCCCTTTTGAACCTGAGTGGTTCGGCGAACGCGGAGTCAAGGCCGAGTATGTTGGTAATCCTTCGGTCGAGGAGGTCGAGGCTGCCATAGGCGATATGCCCTCGCGCGAAGAGTTTGAGCGTCAGTACGGGTTTGATTCCCGCCCCATACTCGCTCTTGTGCCCGGAAGCCGTGTCGGTGAGATAAAAGCCAATCTCCCGGTGATGGATGCTGTGGCGCGCAGGCATCCCGAAATGCAGGCTGTCGTTGCCGGCGCACCGTCCATAGACCCTGAGGTCTACAGGCAGTTCACACAGTTCCCGGTTGTCGAGTCAACGACACTGAGGCTTATGTCGCACGCCCGAGCCGCACTTGTGACTTCAGGCACGGCGTCGCTTGAGAGCGCGCTTGCCGGCGCGCCACAGGTGGTGTGCTACAGGGCTGTCGGGTGGAAATGGGCGCATGACCTGTTCATGCACATTCTTAAAATACCGTATTGCTCGTTGCCCAATCTTATCACGGGACGCATAGACAGGAAAGCCCGCGAAGAGGTGAACCGTGAGGCGACGAGGACCGGAGTGCGCGGATGGATTGTCCCTGAGATGCTTGTCCACAACTGCACGCCCGACACTGTTGACGCCCAGCTCACGCCGCTCCTTGCCGAGACATCTGAGCGTGATGCACAGCTCAAGGGTTACGAAGAGGTGAGGCGAAGGCTGCACACCTCTGCATCGGCAGCGCGTACAGTGGCGGAGAGCATAGCGGGCATACGTTGAAAATCGGTGGCATATAAAGTCAAGGATATATCCTGTAGGTGATCCCTACGGATATGCCCGGTTGCAGTCCGTGGCGTGTCGCCACCGCTCCGGCTGTTATGCCCAGGCCCCATCGTGGCAACCGCCGTGTCGTCACCGTCTTGACTATTGACACCGGCGGATATATGGTCAGGGAGTCGAGACGCGGGTCGGCACCGCTCACGACTGCACGGAATGTGGAATCGGCATATATGCGTGTTTCCCGCCGGATCATGATCGTGTCGGAGTCGCTTGTCTCCGTGTTGATGCGGCTTGCAGGGATGGGTATGTAGCATATCTCTTTTTCAGCCGGTATCGCCGGCTGTGGCACGCATATCCTGAGCGTTTCGCGGTGTGTGATGGTCTCTATTCTGACTGTTCCTCGGTTGCCGGACTGGTCTGTGGCCCGGCTCTCGCGTATGTGGCGCGATCCGCAGATATATCCTATTGTAATCCCTGCCAGCAGGGATGTTACGGTGACGGGTAATAGTCTCATGCTTGCATTTCCTTTGAGTGAAAAAACTGTTGAGTTCTTTTCCTGTAAAGGTAATGTAAGCGTGTGCGCCGAGGGGTGCGATAACGCCGCTATTGCGGGAACTTGCCTGTTGACAGGCCCTCGCGCAGTGCCGATGATCGTTGGGCCGATGTCCCGTGGGTAAAGGAGTCAGGCACGGAGTATCCCTGGGCCCGTTTCTGCAGGTAGTCGTCACCTATCTTCTGGGCGGCGTCTATGGCTTCCTCTATGTCACCTTCTTCGAGTGATCCGAACCTCCGGTTGTCATGGTGGGCCCATACGCCGGCATAATAGTCGGCCTGGAGCTCCAGGGCTACACTGATCTTGTTGGCGTCGCTCTCGCTCATGCGCGCCATGCGGCTGTGGGCGTCGTCGAGGGTGCCGAGGAGATGCTGGACGTGGTGACCCACCTCATGGGCTATGACGTATGCATATGCGAAATCCCCGTCGGCACCGATGGTGCGTTTCATTTCGGTGAAGAATGAGAGGTCGATGTACACACTCTCGTCAGCCGAGCAGTAGAACGGCCCTGTCTGCGATGAGGCGTTTCCGCAGCCGCTCTGTACCGCACCCGAGTAAAGCACCAGTGTAGGCGGTTCATACTTTAGCCCCTGTTCGGCGAACAGTTCGGTCCACACGTCCTCGGTGCCGGCAAGTATCTGCTTTGAAAATGTCGCGAGTTCCTCCTCCTCTTGTGTTGGGGTGTAGGATGAATACTGGTTGCCGGAGGTGAGTTGTCCGGCGTTCTGCATGAGCACGTCAAGAGGGTTGCCCCCCGAGATCCAGGCGATGATGCATGCAATGACCACCGCACCTATGCCTCCGCCTATCTTTAGCCCGGAACCTACGCGCCGTCCGCGCCTGTCATCGAAATTGGAGCTTTGCCGTCTGCCGTTGAGTCGCATAATCAATTGTGAGTTTTGAAAAATGTGGATGGTAACTGGGGATGAAAAGGTGAAGATCCGGCCCTGGAAAACATAGCCGGGGCAATGTCCTTCACCTTATGGCAATAGTATGTGTCAGCCTGATATTATCGGCTCTTTATGACATTCCATACCGAGGAGCTGGCAAGTGCGCCGAGGAACGGGGCTACGATGAAGAGCCAGAGCTGGGATATGGGAGTGCAGTCGCCGCTGAATGCCGAGAATATTGCAGGACCTACCGAGCGGGCGGGATTGACGGATGTGCCTGTCAGCGGTATGCAGACGATGTGGACGAGCACGAGGGTCAGACCTATGGCAAGGCCGGCGAAGTTGCCTGCGCCCTGCTTCTCGTCGGTGGCACCCAGCACCACAAGCACGAAGATGAATGTGAACACTGCTTCGGCCACAAAAGCCTGCCACATGTTGCCGTCGGCATAGGAGTTGGCTCCGGTGGCTGTGCCCCCTTCATGGGAGCCTGTCGATACGAGCACCCACAGCACGAATGAGGCTATGATGGCACCTATCACCTGAAACACCATATATCCGACTGCGTCTTTGCCGCTCATTCTGCCGTTGGCCCATACGCCGAGTGTGATGGCGGGGTTGATGTGGCAGCCTGACACGCCGCCTATGGCATAGGCCATGCCTACGACCGAGAGACCGAAGGCAAATGCAACAGCGAGAGTGGAGGCATTTGTGGGATTGTCAAATCCCGAGAAAATTGCGCTGCCGCAACCCATGAGCACCAGCACGAACGTGCCGATCATCTCTGCAAGATACTTCTTCATAAAAATAAAAGTGTTTTGGTTAGTGATTTGTTAAAATAAATAGTTGCAAGTGACCGCGTCGGGGACCGCTTTCTCGCAAAGTTAACAAAAATAGTTCCTGCATTAAAGATAATTCAGGAATATTTCTTATTTTTGCACATAATCAGAGTGTGATTGCAACATCTTTGTAATAAAACCGGATACTTGCAACGTCAATATAATCACAGCAAATAATATTAACAGTAATGAAATTAAAGACCTTACTCGCAGGCCTATGCCTCGTCTCCTCGTTGCCGGCATTGCCGTGCACAAGCCTGATAGCAGGTAAGAATGCCACAACAGATGGCTCGGTATTAGTTACTTATGCGGCTGACAGCCATGTGCTTTACGGAGAACTTTACCATACTCCCGCCGCTACCCATGAACCGGGAGCCATGCGCAAGATATATGAGTGGGATACCGGCAAATATCTTGGCGAGATACCGCAGCCCCGCCAGACTTACTCGACAATAGGCAACATGAACGAGCACGGCGTGACCATCTCGGAGAGCACATGGGGCGGACGCCATGAACTCGAGGACACCACGGGCATCATGGACTATGGATCGCTTATATATGTCGCCCTTGAGCGTTCGCGCACAGCCCGCGAGGCTCTTAAGGTGATGACCGACCTTGTCAGCGAATATGGCTACCATTCGAGCGGAGAGTCGTTCTCCATAGCCGACCCCAATGAGGTGTGGATCATGGAGCTTATAGGAAAGGGTGGCAAGGAGAAAGGTGCCGTGTGGGTGGCCCGCCGCGTGCCCGATGACTGCATATCGGGCCATGCCAACTTCCCTCGCATACATAAGTTCCCTCTCGATGAGAAGGAGACCACCATATATTCGCCCGACGTTATAGATTTTGCCCGCAAGCAGGGATATTTCAAGGGGAAAGACAAGGACTTCAGCTTCTCGTCGGCCTATGGTGAGCTTGACGGCACCGCCACCCGCGGGTGCGATGGGCGTGTGTGGAGCTATTTCAACATGTTCTCCGAAGGCATGGACAAGTATCTGCCGTGGATTCTTGAGGCAGAGGGTGAGGTGATGCCGCTTTGGGTGAAGCCGGCCCGCAAGCTCAGTGTCGGCGACATGCGTCAGGCCATGCGTGACCACTTCGAGGGAACACCTATGGATATGACAAAGGATGTGGGTGCCGGCCCTTATAAGGTGCCTTACCGCTGGAGGCCCATGACGTTCAAGGTGGACGGCAAGGAGTATCTCAACGAGCGTGCCATAGCCACACAGCAGACCGGCTTCTCGTTTGTGTCGCAGATGAATGAGGCTCATCCTCAGGCCATGAAGGGGATTCTGTGGTTTGGTGTCGACGATGCCAACACCTGTGTGTATGTGCCCATGTACAGCTGTCTCACCGAGATACCCCATGAGTTTGCCAAGGGTAACGGCGACATGCTCACTCTGTCGTGGGATGCCGCATTTTGGGTGAACAATTATGTCGCTAACCAGGCTTACAACCGCTACAGCCAGATGATTCCTGACATACGCCGTGTGCAGAACCGCGAGGAGGAGACCCTCGACAAGGAGGTGAAGATGCTGCTTGCCGGTGTGAGGGATATGTCGCCGGCCGACGCGAGCGCGATGCTCAACAATCATTCGCGCATGGCATCGACCCGCTATCTCAAGAACTACAAGGCTCTCGGCGATTACCTGCTCGTGAAGTATCTCGACGGAAATGTCAAGAAGGAGAAGGACGGAAAGTTCGAGCGCACTCCCGAGGGTGTATGCGTATCGCCGAATTTCCCCGGATATGACGAGCGTTATTACCGCTCCATAGTCGAGGATACCGGTGACCATCTGAGGGTTAAGGAGTTTAAGAAATAATGGATCCTGAGGAATATCTCGGAAAACTGAACACACAGCAGCGAGCCGCCGTAGAGTACTGCGACGGCCCGCAGCTTGTCATAGCGGGTGCCGGGTCGGGCAAGACCAGGGTGCTGACCTACAAGATAGTGCATCTCCTCGCCCACGGGTATGAGCCGTGGAGAATACTTGCGCTGACATTCACCAACAAGGCGGCCCGCGAGATGCGTGAGCGCATAGAGACGCTCGTGGGGCCGGAGGTGTCGTCGAGACTGTGGATGGGCACGTTCCACTCCATATTTGCCCGCATCCTCAGGCAGAATGCCGAGCGCATAGGGTTCAGGAGCTCGTTCACCATATATGACGCGGCCGACAGCAAGGCTCTTGTGAAGCTCATTATCAAGGATATGGAGCTTGATGACAAGGTCTACAAGCCGTCGACTGTGCACAACTCCATATCGTGGGCCAAGAATGCTTTGATCTCACCGGAGGATTACGCCCTGAACCGTGACCTGCAGAGGGCTGACGCTAACGCCAGGCGTCCGCGCATGTGCGAGATATACCGCTGCTACCGCGACCGATGCCGTGTGGCCGGTGCGATGGATTTCGATGACCTGCTGTTCTATACCAATGTCCTGTTTCGCGACCATCCTGACGTGTGCCGGCATTATCAGGAGTATTTCAGGTATGTGCTTGTGGATGAGTATCAGGACACCAATTTTGCCCAGCATCTGATAGTCAGACAGCTGACGGGTGGTTCCGGCAGTCTGTGTGTGGTGGGCGATGACGCACAGAGCATCTATTCTTTCCGAGGCGCGAACATACGCAACATCCTCGAGATGGAGAATGCTTACCCGGGATTGCAGACGTTCAAACTTGAGCGCAATTACCGTTCGACGCAGAACATCATCGATGCCGCCGGAAGTCTCATTAGCAAGAATGTCGATCAGATACCCAAGAATGTGTACTCCGAGAATGACCGCGGAACGCTTTTAGATGTTGTGAAGTGCTACAGCGACTATGAGGAGGCCGCGCAGGTGGCCGCACGTGTGTCGCAGATAAAGAGAGGGACGGGCGATTCGTTTGACGAGACTGCCATACTATACCGCACCAATGCGCAGAGCCGCGTGCTCGAGGAGTCGTTGCGCAAGCGCAATGTGCCTTACCGCATCTATGGTGGCCTGTCGTTTTATCAGCGCAAGGAGGTCAAGGATGCGATAGCTTATTTCCGTCTGTCGCTCAATCCTGACGATGACGAGGCCCTGCGCCGCATAATAAATTTTCCGGCCCGAGGAATAGGGGACACCACTCTCGGCAAGCTCACGCGTGCCGCTATGGATGAGGGTGTGAGCCTGTGGGCTGTGATCAGTGATGCCGACAACCATGAGTGCGGACTGAATGCCGGCACCAAAAGGAAGCTTTCCGACTTTGCCGCACTGATAAAGGGATTCATCGACCTGAACGCGCAGGGGAGGGACGCATATGATGTGGCCCGCAACATCATAGAGCGTACAGGGCTGTACTCCATGCTTGTCCATGACTCCACTCCGGAGAGCATATCAAAGCAGGAGAACCTTCAGGAGTTGCTGAAGGGAGTTAAGGAATATGTCGACTCCATGGTGGAGCAGGGGCGCGAGGATGTGTCGCTCGGAAGCTTCATGACCGAGGTGTCGCTCGCCACGGATCAGGATGTCAATGCCGGCGGCGAGGAGGAGTGCGTGACTCTTATGACCGTGCATGCCGCAAAAGGGCTGGAGTTTGACAATGTGTTCATAGTCGGTGTCGAGGAGGAGCTTTTCCCGTCGGCCATGGCCGCGCAGTCGCCGGCTGAGATTGAGGAGGAGAGAAGGCTTCTGTATGTCGCCATCACAAGGGCGCGGAAATACTGCATGATCAGTTATGCCACCCAGCGTTTCCGCAACGGGCAGACAGTGTTTCCACGTCCGTCACGTTTCATCGGTGACATTGACCCACGTTATCTGCATGTGTCCGGAGGGCGGGATTTCATCCCCTCGTCTTCCATGATGCAGCAACGCAGGGTGACGGCATCGTACAATGCCTCCATGGCCGGATCGGCGCGCCCGCTCGGAGAGTTGCGGCGCACGTTGTCGGACCTCGGGCCCCGGACCTCGTCACCGCACCGTGAAGCATCTGCGTCAGCCGCAGGTGCCGGAGATTTTACGCTCCATTCTCCGGGAGAAGTAAGTGCCGGGACAAGGATTAGGCACTCCAAGTTCGGTGTCGGGCTTGTGAAGGTGGTCGATACCTCAGGGGTGGATGCGAGGATGACCGTGAAATTCGAGGGTGACGACGCTGATACGCGCACACTGCTGTTCAAATATGCTAAATTTATGATCCTATGAGGATAGAAGAGATACCTACACCATATTATATAGTCTATGAGGAGCGTATGCGCCGCAACCTTGAGCTCATCACACGTGTCGAGCGGGAGGCGGGTGTTAATATCATAATGGCTTTCAAGGCCAATGCCCTGTGGCGTTCGTTCGGTGTGGTGAGGGAATATAACCGGGATTTCACGGCAAGCTCGCTCAATGAACTCAGGCTCGGGAACGAGGAGCTGGGAGGTGAGGCTCATGTGTACTGCCCTGTGTACACACCTGCCACCATCGGGGAATTTCTGGACAGGGCCACACATCTGACCTTCAATTCTCTCAGCCAGTGGGAAAAGTATGGCGGCATGGCACATGCGGCGGGAGTGTCGCCGGGACTAAGGGTGAATCCGCAGTGCTCCGTAATAGAGACGGAGATATATAATCCGGCACTTCCGGGCTCGCGTTTCGGAGTGACCGCCGAACAGCTTGGAGGCACATTGCCTGAAGGTATAGAGGGGCTGCATTTCCATGCCCTGTGTGAGAGCTCCTCCTATGATCTCGCCAAGGTGCTTGAGGCGTTCGAGTCACAGTTCGGGCAATATTTCAGGCAGCTGAAGTGGGTGAATTTCGGCGGCGGTCACCTTATGACCCGTGAAGGGTATGATGTGGACCATCTCATAAGTGTTCTCCGCAGGTTCCGTGATCGGTATCCGTGGCTCAAGGTGGTGCTTGAGCCGGGGAGCGCGTGGATGTGGCGCACCGGAGATCTCGTCACGTCGGTGCTCGATGTGGTAGAGAACCAGGGGGTGAAGACAGCCATCATAGACGCATCGTTTGCATGCCATATGCCTGACTGTCTGGAGATGCCTTATAAGCCGGCCATCACTGAGAGCGTTCCCGAGGCACCGGGGCTTCCGGTGTACCGCCTGGGCGGCAATTCCTGCCTGAGCGGCGATTATGTCGGCGACTGGGCATTTGAAGAAGCACTTAAGCCCGGTGACAGGCTTACTCTTGAGGACATGAACCATTATACGACGGTCAAGACCAACATGTTCAACGGCATACAGCATCCCGCCATGGTGATGTGTGATGCCGGAGGGGATTGCCGTTATCTCAGGAGATTTGATTACCAGGACTATAAAAACCGTATGGACTGATGGAGAGACCGAGATTTTCAGTGATCGTGCCGGTGTACAACCGCATAGACGAGGTGGAGGACCTCATGGGTAGCCTTGAGTCGCAGACATGCAAGGATTTCGAAGTGGTGATAGTGGAGGACGGATCTTCCCTCCCGTGCGGTGATGTGGTGAAACGTCATGCCGGAGTGCGCTCAAAGTATTACTATAAGGACAACGAGGGGCGTTCGATAGCCAGGAATTACGGCATGGAGCGTGCCGAGGGGGATTATTTCATATTTTTTGACAGTGACTGTGTGATACCCGAGAGATATTTCGAGATACTCTCGGAGGAGCTTGACAGGAATCCGGTGGACTGTTTCGGCGGTCCGGATGCCGCTCATGATTCCTTTACCTCGACCCAGAAGGCTATAAACTATGCCATGACCTCTTTTCTTACCACCGGTGGGATACGCGGGGGCAAGGTGAGCCTTGAGAAGTTTACTCCGCGTACGTTCAATATGGGCTTTTCTCGCGAGGTGTACGATAAGGTGGGAGGATTCCGGGAGATGTTCTCGGAGGATATCGACATGAGCACTCGCATACGTCAGGCCGGATTCAGCATATCACTGATACGCGATGTGAGTGTCTATCATAAACGCAGGGTGGATTTCAGGAAATTTTTCCGACAGGTGCATGTGTTCGGGATGTCGAGGATAACGCTCCGGCTGCTCTATCCCGGCTCCATGAAGGCTGTGCATACCCTGCCTGCCCTTGCTGTGATTGCGGGGGCGGTGTTGCTGTCGCTCGGGATATTTGTGTCCCCCTGGTGGCTGCTTCCGCTCGGTGTGTATCTTGCGGCCATATTCCTGTCGGCTGTTGCGGCCACACGTTCTCTCGTGATCGCGCTCAAGGCTGTGCCTGCGAGTGTGATACAGATCACAGGCTACGGCAGCGGATTCATCAGGGCTTATGTAACCAAGATCCTTCTCGGCCGGGGACGTGACATAGAGGAGGAGATACTTATGCGCAAGGGGAAATGAGTGCTTTGGATGAAAGACCATTCGTGTCGACCCGTATCCTTGACCTTAACAAGGATGACATGCCGCGCGAGAAGGCGTTGGCCCAGGGCATTCGCGCGCTGAGCGATGCCGAACTTATCGCCATAATTTTCGGCGGCGGGCTTCCGGGAATGTCGGTGGTGGATATGGCCCGCGGCATACTGCGTGACTGCGACAACCGTGTGGACCTTCTTGCACGGCTGAGCATGAACGAGCTTATGAGCAAGTACAAGGGGGTTGGCCCGGCCAAGGCCGTGAGTCTTGCCGCCGCATTCGAGCTTGGGAGGCGCAACAGCGAGCAGGCTTCCTCGCATGTGGATCCGCAGATACGTTCGAGCCGTGACGCCGTGGCACTGATGTCGCCGCTGCTCGGTGCATTGGAGTATGAGGAGTTCTGGGTGCTCATGCTTTCGCGCTCCAACAGGGTGACCTATAAGCGTTGCATATCGCAGGGTGGGACCGCCGCCACAGTGGTGGATGTAAAACTCCTGCTCAAGCGCGCCATAGACTGTCTCGCCGAGGGGATAATCCTTGTGCACAACCATCCTTCAGGCAATCCCAATCCGAGCGGTGAGGACGACAGCCTTACGCGGCGCATAAAGGACGGGGCAAAAATCCTCGGGATAAATGTCCTTGACCACATCATAATAGCCCGCGACAGGTCGTTCTCGTATGCTGACGAGGGCCGGCTGTGAGCCGAGTGTGGTGAGATGAGTGTGGCAGGTGCATGTCATATAACCCGTTCGGGGTGGATGACGCCGGGATCAGATGGACAGTGAGGTCATTGGAGCTGGGCCTGCAGCTTTTTTGGGAGCCCTTTCTTGGTCTGGCGGTAGGCATGGGCCATTAGTTCCCTGTGAAGCGGTTCGGGGATGTCTCCTTCGTATTTTACCGATATCCAGTGGCGTTTGTTCATATGGTATCCCGGTGATACTGATTCGTATCTTTCACGCAGTTCTTCACTGTATGCCGGGTCGACTTTTATGTTGTAGAAATCCCATTTTGCTGTCAGGTCCAGAAGACAGAACTGTTTTCCTCCGATCTCAAATGCGAGGCAATCAGGCCCGTAGGGGCATCGTTCTGTGACGTGAGGGAGCGACAGGGCTATATCTCTGATCTCTTCGATGTTCATAGCCTGGATTGTTATCTGGTGATGACACGGTACTGGAGCGCGCCTCCGGATGTGACGGAGTAGCGTTGAAGCGCGTAGCCGCGGTCGGCCGCCGGGCCTGAACGCGGATTGCCGTGATTGGTGTAGATGTCGAATGTGCTCCCGCATTTTGGGCAGCGGGCGAATATTTCTCCTTCGGGTATCTCCAGCCTTACTGCGGGGTTGGGATCGTAAGGGCAGGCAAGGTCATAGGCTATGAGATTGCCCATTACGTCGGATACGAGCAGCAGTCCGGAGTAGCCTGTGTGGTCGGCCGCTTTGTAGGGGAAGCCGGCCGGCTCGGTGATCCCTGCAGCCTTTATGTAGCGTCGGTAGTCGGCGGCATCACCCTTGACTCCGTAGAGATTCCATTCGGCCACGGTGGTGAAGGAGAGGTGTGCCTCACAATATGGGACACGCTCATCATCGACGGAATGGCTGCATCCGGTCATGACGAGCGTGGCTATTATTATGGCTGTTATGGCTTTGAACCGGGAGAGAGCGGCACAGTGTGTCATACAGCGGGGAAAAGCGATGTGAAGACCTCACCGAATTTGTCGGCGGCTTCCTGTATCTTGCCTCCAATGAAGGGGCGGAGCATGGCGGGGATCTGTATGTCGACACGCGGTGTCAGGCGGGTGGATGTGCCGTCTATGTCGGCAAGGTCGATCGACAGTTTCAACGGTATCGGTGAACCTTCGGCGTTGAGTCCCACATGGGTTGAGGGTGTGCGCTCGACGATCCTGAACACCAGTTCCCCTACGCCCGGGGCATCCATCTTGAATGCGTCTCCACGAAATTCAACGCCCTGAAGCTTTTCGCGTTGTTCGGCAGGAAGCTGTTCCACCATATCCTTGTATTGCGCAAGGTCACTGACCTTGGCGTAGATCTCTGATATGGGGCGAGGTATGCTGACGGGTTTTCCTGAATATATTGACATGAATGTGTGTTCGGTCGGGGTTAAGATGAGTTTTATTAGTCGGCCTTCGCTTCACCGGGGCTCCATATAGAGGGGTCCTTTCTCCATTCGCGCAGGGTGTCGACATCCTTTTCACGTATGAACCCTGTCTCGAGGGCTGCGGTGATGAGGGCTGTGTAATTGGATAGCGTTATGAGCTTGACATTGGCTTCCTTGAATGCCTTGGTGGCAACAGGGAATTCGTAGCTGAATATAGCCACCATGCCCACTACCTCGCATCCTGCGTTGCGTATGGCCTCGACGGCTTTAAGGCTGCTGCCTCCTGTGGAGACAAGGTCCTCGATGACTACAACCTTGGATCCCGGACGGAGATCGCCCTCTATGAGGTTTTCAAGGCCATGGTCTTTGGGTTTGGCACGTACGTACACGTAGGGGAGACCTATCGCGTCGCTGACAAGTGCTCCCTGGGCTATAGCTCCGGTGGCTACTCCTGCTATGGCGTCGACTTCTGGGAAGTTTTCAAGTATGTTGCGTGAGAGCTCAACCTTTATGAAGTTGCGCACATCGGGGTATGATAGTGTCTTACGGTTGTCGGTGTATATAGGTGAATTCCACCCTGACGCCCATGTGAAAGGGTTCTCGGGCTGGAGCTTGATTGCACTGATTTTAAGTAGTTTCTCGGCAAGAATAAGATCGAGATGTTTCATAGTCGTTTAGAATTGATGTTGTTCATCACTATTTGAGTGCAAAGGTACTGTTATTTACGCCCAAATGCAACTATTTTTTGTTAATCTTCTGCAAGATCCTGAATAAAAGATAAAAAGAGAGATGTCTCACGACACCCCTCTTCCTTTAAACCTTTATCTTAATCTAATACTATGAAAAACACACATGCAAATGTAAGCATAATAATTGTATAGCTGACAAAAAATGCATGGGTTTAACATAAATTATCATTTATGCTGAGTAGCGTAACTACTCAGCTATGCAAAGTCGTTGAGTATCAACTCTATTGCACGAGGTCAATCTTGCGTAATGCCCGATTTTC
>ERZ808040.285-NODE-285-length-47620-cov-56.444208_pt1 | contig 47620 bp, 44 predicted proteins | sample MGYA00380191_ERZ808040 | MGnify/ENA primary metagenome ERZ808040 (study PRJEB31490, sample SAMN06133395) | mouse gut metagenome | isolation source: J6 | host: mice | place: China: Chengdu | collected 2015-05 ...
TAAGAACATCCTTGCGGTCGGGCTTGACCGTCTAGATGTAGGAATCCCCTCGGTTTAGCGAGGGGAGGAAGTCAATACCGTATTTGGATTAATATTGTATCTACTATGGGTCCGGTTCTATAAGCCAGAAGAATGAAAATACATCAAGGCAAGACAAGGATAAAAATATGAAGTCAGAATCTGTAGTTAAATTGACCATCATGGGCGTAATAACGGCTGTGGTCTTATTACTGGTGGTAATGGCCGGTTATCCCTTCTATAAGGTCTGGTCGCAAGAAATGCGCGGTAAAGCGGCTTTGGCAGAAGCTACTCAGTCAAAGATGATTCAAATTGAGCAGGCCCGAGCTGAGCTCGAGTCAGCCCAGCTAAGAGCTGAAGCCATTAAAATTATCGGTCAAACTGCCAAAGAGTATCCTGAATACCGAGAGCAAGAGTTTATCGGTGCCTTCGGTGAGGCCCTACGTGAGGGTAAAATTGATCAGATTATCTATGTGCCTACTGAAGCCAACTTACCTATCTTAGAAGCTGGCAAGCGTCAGCCTGTGGTTGAGTCGGCAGAGTAATAAAAAAGACGCTAAGTTATTTAGCGTCTTTTTTTGTTCAAAAACTCATACTTAAATCTAATCACAGCTTACTTTATTGCCCTTAGTGTTAATACAATAAGATTTACCCTGCTTATCTATTACTCTTGCTTTGCCATTTTCAAAACGGGGTAACTCGCCTTCATAAGATTCAATTAGGTAGTTATAGGGGATAACTAACTTACCTTTGGTATTAATAAAGCCATAAGTATCATCGGCTCTTAATACTGAAGCCAAACCGTTAGAGAATTTACCGATGGCGTGTTTAAGGTTAAGAGGAATAACGGTTTTGCCTTGTTTATTGATAACACCCCACTTTCCTGACTCCCATGTGCCTTGGCGAACAACGGCCAGTCCTTCTGAGAAACTATCGGCGTAATCATATTTAAAAGGAACAACGGTTTTTCCAGCTTTGTCTATATAACCATACTTACTGTCAATAGCATATCCGTCTTTGTCGTAGGAACTGATGCTTACTGCTGCTAAGCCCTCTGAGAAACTATCGGCATCACTATACTTAAAAGGAATGACTGTTTTACCACTGGTATTTAAAAAGCCATACTTATCCTCTTTATTTAATAAGGCAATCAAGCCTTCACTGAAGGAGTTGATACCAATATCATATTCACCCGTTGAGCGATATTTTAACGGAATAACTTGCTTACCTGTGGCTGGGCTAATATAGCCTGCTGAAAAATCACCATCACGCTCATTTGCGACGGCAATTAATCCCTCTGACTCTTGAAGTATGTAGGTATAGCGGTTGGCAGGTATGATGGTTTTGCCCTTACTGTCATATGCTGCAGGACCATTTTCGCCATATACAAGGACTAAGTTTTTACTTAGACAGGTCATGGAATCCTTAGACACCCCCGATATATTAGGTTTAGTGCAAATATCCGTATAAGCCATGGCAGGGCCAGCCGAGAGCATAAAAAATCCTGATAGTCCCAGTGTCAAAAGTGAGGCTTTGGTAGTCATGTTATCTCCTTATTTACAAAAAAATTACCGCGAACAATTTTCAATTTCAGTTATTTCAAAAGCGCAGCCAAGCAAGTATCCGCAGTCATCTTGATGTCTGTCAGAGGTCGGTGGTTTTGGTCAGAATAGGAATACACCAACGTATAATGATTGGCTAGCATGAACTTGTTGGATAGATAGTAGTCGAGACAGCTTTCTTTTAAGATCTCATTAGAGGACAGCTCATCGGTCAGAAAGTCTCTTTCCTCGGGAGTTAAAGGCAAGGTATATAGCACCGACACGTTACCGTAATGGGGAGTTAACATCATGCTTTGAATGCGCGTGTAGTTATTGATGTCCATAGGCAGTGATTGGGAATAATCATTGGTGACTAAGCGAAAAACCTCAGAGACCAACTCTTTGTGGGTATATTCATAGTTGCTATTTAGTAGACCAACCGACTGTAACGCCTCATCAAGTTCAGAAGCCGCAAACGCCATAGGAGCTAGTAATAAGCTAAGAGACAATAACATTGCCTTTTTTATCATATGGACTCCTAAAGTGATCATTTGCAGCACAAGGGCATTCTGATAGGGCAGACGCAGACGCCCCTCTATGAATATAATAAGCGACAGGCCCAAATTAGTCTATCTAAACAGCCTGTTATACGACAATATATGTCGTCAGAGAGCCTAGTTAACCCTTAAGAGTGGCTATAAAATAAAATGAAGCAAAACTTAAGCCAAAACCCTAAACTAATTATTGACTAATTTTACAATAATTTGTTTAATAAAAAGCAGAAATATCCGTATTAGTAATAGGGAGTTTTGCTTCCCTTATTTTGTCTAAACACCTAAATAGCTTAATACAAGTAGAAGGAATTTGCCGTGTTTACCAAGCCTACCTTAGCTTCTGCTCCTACCAAAATTATTCCGCTTGCTGCTGTTGTTGGGAGTGTTTGCTTCGCCTTGCCAGCCCAAGCCAACTATTATGACTGCAAACCGCCTAAGACCAGTTATGCAGAAGTGGACTGCACCTCAGACGGTAACTATTTCTTAGGATTTAACAAAGACCGTCAATTACAAGCCTTATTGAATAAACAAGGTAAAGTCATTGCTAGCTTAAAGGGCTATGACTCAGTAAGCTGGACCGTCAGTGATGGAGTCATTGCAGTCATGAAAAATGACAAGGTCGGCTACGTCAATACTCGAGGTAAGCTTGTGGTACCGACTATCTATGACAACCTGATTGATCCAGATGATAAGTATGATGAAGCTTGGGCCAATGATGCCTCTGAGGGCCGTATCGTGGTCGCCAAAAATGGTAAATTCGGTATTATTGATACCTCAAACAAAGTGATACTGCCGTTTACCAGTAAGTATAGAACGATTGAGGGCATGACTGAGGGTATGGCGCCTATTATGTCTAAGTCTGGCAAATGGGGCTTTTTGGACAAGAACGGTAAAGAAGTAGTACCGCCAAAATATGAAGGGCTAGATGGTAACTTTGGCGGGGTTTATGGCTTTAGACAAGGTCTAGCTGGCGTGTATGATGGTAACAAGTGGGGTTTTATTACCAAGACCGGTAAGGTGGCTTTGCCATTTGTCTATGATGAAATCAGACCGTTTAGTGAAGGACTGGCTGGCGTCTTAAAAAATGGCAAATGGGGTTTTATCAACGGCGCTAACAAAACCATTATCCCATTTAAATACTCTGATAAAAACGTAGAGCGCTATAGTGTTAACTATATGGGTGCCAACTATTTTGTCTTTAATGAGGGTGTTGCAGAAGTTGCGACCATTAATGATAAAACGGTCTGTATCAACAAGTCTGGTAAATCAGTGGCTTGCCCAGACTACTAGCTGGTCATTGCTAATAAGTAACTGGCTAACCACTAACTATTAAATATTAAAACCTCTTAGCTTAGGTTAAGAGGTTTTTTGTTCTTATTATGGGCATCTGGTTTATGAGAATCTGAGCTTATGGCACAGTGAGTTTTACTACTGCAACCTTATTGATACGAATAATTATGAATGTAGCAATGAAATATCCATATACTGGGAACCAATAAACCTAATGGGATGAATGCCCTAGCTATTTAACTATCAAACAATTAAATATTAAAATTCAAGGATTTTAGATTATGGCCAAGTCAACAATGACCAATATGAAACACAAAACTTTAGCCGCAGTAGCATTGGCAGCAACCATGATGCTTCCTTCTGTAGGCGCACAAGCTGCAAACAATGACCTTAATGAAGTTTGCGTAGATATTGCTAGCTTGGCCGGTAACATCATGGACGATAGACAAAACGGTGTGTCTAAAGCTCAAGTGACCAAGAAGACCAGCAGCGATAACGATGCGTATCAGACTTTAGCCAAAAACATCATTGCGGATGCTTACAAAGTGCCACAAGCCAAATCAAAAGCTGACAAAGACCAGCAAGTAGACAACTTCATCCGTCAGTACTACAACAAGTGTGCTAAATAAGCTTTTATAGCTTATTAATACGCAACAAAAAACCCAGTGTGATAATCGCACTGGGTTTTTTATTGCGTATAGCTTTTATCGGCTTATCGGTTAGCAGCACTATCCGCCAGGACAGATACTCTCACAAGGCACCCCATCTTTATCACCATCTAAACGGGTGTTGCCACAAGCCAATTGCATTTTTGCTTCCTCACAAGAGACCATTTGCGAACAAGTCTTCTTAATCATAGAGCTGCAGTCTAAAGTACCAGAGGCTGCGCCAGGTAAGACAACAGGGGCAGATAGCAAAGTATTAGGCTGGCTTGTTGTACTGTTTGTTGGTGTGCTACTTGCTGAGCTATTGTTTGCCGGAGCAGTGCTAACGCTGCTGTGCTTGGTCGTTCTGCGGCCCGTCATAGTACAGTTCGCGCCCTCGACCGGATATACAGTATCGTCAAATTGATAACTGCTTTGTTTACCGCGGCGATAGTCCCAAGGAGCGGTTACTATGGCATTGGCCCAAAGCCCCAAAGCATGCTGGCGGGCATTAACCTCAGCGTTGGCGTATGTGAAGCGGTCACGCTCAGACTGACCGTTTTGATACTGCTTATAGTGCCAAGCTGCGCCTTGCTTGATCTGATTTAAGTTGCAGTCCACGTCGCCAGCTCGAACCTTACCGAGCAAGCGCTGATAGCGATCTTGTTCAAACCATTCTACCGTGACCTGACCTTGACTGACGCACTGCTGCAAGATTTGGGTGCTATAAGCGCCATGAGCTTGATTGGACTCAGGCGCGTCAATACCCAGCAGGCGGATACGCTCAGACGGTCCTTCAGTTGGAATAACCTCTACTGTATCACCGTCAATAACCCGCACACTTTTGGCGACAATGACATTACCACTGATTGGGCATTCAGACTCTGCAGAGGTAGGAGTGTTTATGCTGGTCTGAGTATGCGCAGACGAACCATTCGCTGTCACCGTTTCAGCCGCCGTTAAGGCCGTGCCTGCAGGAGCAGAGAAGGGATTGTCGAGAGTATTGTCTTGTGAGTCTAGTTGGCCCTGACCGTGGCTTTGATAGTTTGCATCAAAGTTTGCGTCAAATTCATCAACACTAACGCTGTCATTGTAGGTTAAAGAAGAAGAGCGGGCTGAGGTTGGCGTATCGCCATTGCCCTCGCAAGCCACCATCAGTGTGGCAGCCATTATTAGAGCGAGGGTGGGGGTTTTTAACTTCGGTAGGTCAAAAGGCATCTTACTAACACCTCTATCGTATACATTATCTTAGGTTTAGAAGGTCATAGCTGGCGGTAATTAAGCAGACCTAGTTATTTAGGTTTATGGCTGAGGCTTAAGCTTAGGGCTGGGCTAGGGCTTAGCTATCAGTTACTTAAGCTTAGTGTAGTCGCCTTTTAGCTTCACATCGTCCTGACACAATACGCTAAGAGCTTCAGGGTTGTTGCTGTCTAAGCTTAAGACATTGTCTTTAAAGCGGAAGAAGATCAGCCCTTTATCACGAGTCATGTTTAGCTTAGTGCCATCAGTTTGGGTGGTAATGCTGCTAATAGGCGCGGTATAAACCATGCCATGTAGCGCATCTTGGCCCATAAGCGTGGCGACACCTTGGTAGCTGCAAGAGGTTTGATTGGCTTTTGCGTTGGTCGACTCAGCTGTTAAGTTGATTTTGACTTCTTTGGCCGGCATCGCCATACCAGTTTTGGTAACTTCGATGACCAGTTGGCTGTCAGCAGGGCTATCCACTTTGGCATAACGGCCCATAGGCATTGCTTGGTTGGCTGCAGACTGTAATTGCGTGGCTTTAGGCTGGCCTGAGACACTCACCTGAGAGTGAGGCTGCACATAACAAGCGGTCAAAGAGCTGCTGCACAAAGCACCTAGCAATAGCACTTTGATAACCGCTATTGGGGTCAGAATAGAGTTCATAAATATACCGCCTTGAATGCTATACATAGCTTAATTGCGATTTGTAGCGTCCTTGCTACAAATAAATACTGCGCATTGTTCATTAACACAAATGGTTATCAGTATTATGCGGATAAAAACAATTATTACAAGATTTAACACAGAAAAAGAGACCGATTATGCCACAAATGCCCCAAATTTGATAATAATTCTTGCTTATTGTTGGGTATATTCTAATTATTCACTTAGATAGCCTTATTCGCTATTAAACATAATATGTCGCTGCTGTTAGCATAGGCACCATCAAATAACATTTTTGCCGTGGATTCAGCAATCCAAACCTAGTTTAACTCTAGCTTGCGCTTAAATGTGAAATACCAAATAACGCTTATTGAAGGATATAACCCATGGCGATAACCATTAAATTCGGACAAACCCCTTTTTCTAAGGCAGCTAAGCTGGCCTCTATCACTACTGTAGCGACTTTAGCTTTAGGCTTAACCGCTTGTGGTGGTCAAAAAGAAGACACAGCAGCAGACACCACTGACGGTGCAGCCGCTAGTGCAGAGGGCCAAAACATTGAGCTGTTAAATGTCTCTTATGATGTGGCGCGTGATTTCTACAAAGACTACAACCCAATGTTCGTCAAGCACTACCAAGAGCTGCACCCAGGTGCCAAAATCAGTGTAAACCAGTCACATGGTGGCTCAAGTAAGCAGGCGCTATCGGTAGCAAACGGTCTACAAGCTGACGTAGCGACCATGAACCAAGGCTCTGACATTGAGCTATTACAGAAAAAAGGCTTGGTTGCGGATGACTGGACTGACGCTTTCCCTGATTACTCAGTACCTTTTACCAGTACCATCGTATTCTTAGTACGTAAAGACAATCCAAAAGACATTCAAGGCTGGGACGACTTAACTAAGCCAGGTGTTGAGATTGTTATGGCTAACCCAAAGGTTACCGGTAATGGTCGTTATGCTTTCTTAGGCGCTTATGGCTATGGTCTACATACTTTCAATAAAGATGAAGACAAGACCAAAGCGTACGTAAGAGACTTATTAAAGAACGTTAAAGTTTATGAAAACGGTGGCCGTGCTGCGACCACAACCTTCGTTCAGCGTAACATCGGTGATGTGTTAATTACGTTTGAAAACGAATCAAACTTAGCCGCTACTCAGTTTGGTAAAGGTCAAGTAGACATCGTTTATCCAGATTATTCTATTAAGTCAGAAAGCCCAGTGGCTGTGGTAAATGGCGTAACTGATAAAAAAGGCACTACCGAAGCGGCTACTGAATACTTGAAGTACTTATGGAGTGATGAAGCTCAGCAATTGGCTGCAGATCTGTACTTACGTCCAAGCGTACAGTCAGTATTAGACGCCAACAGCGACAAGCTACCTCCAGTAGATACCTTCCGTCCTAACGATGTGTTTGGTACTTGGGATGAGATCATGGGCACCTACTTCAGCGATGGTGGTGTATTTGACCAGTTAGCGATTAATGCCCCAAAATAAGAGTGGATGTTTGTAAGACCTCTTTTTACTTCTCTTAAAAACTTGTAATACCAAATTGGTCAAAGCTTGCACTTACTTAACACCTAACATCAGGCTTTGATTAATACCCCTGCAGTGCGCCCAAGCGGTTATCCCTCTTAAGATAACTTGGCTTGGGCCACTGCTTTTTTTGTTTAAGCTTTTGGTGTTTTTTGTTTAAGCTTTAGCTATTTATTCTGTTTGGATCAAAAACTGAGCCACTCTTATATTCCTATTTTTCATTAAGATAGCTTTATTAATCACTAAATACTATAAGGGGTGGCTGTTAGCATGAGCATACTTAGGCCGATATAGGCTTATCCGGCCCGCATAGGAAAAACAACTCATGGCTAACAATAAATACTCCAACCACAGCTATTTAAATAAACCTTCTCTGACCTCCAATCCCTTGCCAGCTTCTATCAAGCAGTGGGGCACTTTAGTAAGTCTTGTTAGCTTAGGCGCATTAACCCTAGCTTTAAGCGCTTGTGGCAATCAAAAGCAGTCCACTACAGTAACCCATGCTGATGGCACGGTCACCACCATTGAAAACAAAGAGCTACAGCTGCTTAACGTGTCTTATGACATCTCTCGAGACTTTTATAAACAGTACAACCCGCTTTTCGTGACCCATTATAAAGCGGCACATCCAGGCAGCAGTATAACGGTCAGTCAGTCACATGGCGGCTCAAGTAAGCAGGCGTTATCGGTAGCAAACGGTCTACAAGCTGACGTAGCGACCATGAACCAAGGCTCTGATATTGAATTGCTGCAGAAGAAAGGCTTGGTAGCGAATGATTGGAATAAATCTTTTGGGAATAATGCGGTGCCTTTTACCAGTGCTACTGTGTTTTTGGTCAGACAAGGCAATCCTAAGCAGATTAAAGACTGGGATGATTTGGCCAAACCTGGAGTGGAGATTATCATTGCCAATCCAAAAGCTTCAGGCAGTGGCCGTTATAGCTTCTTAGGCGCTTATGGTTATGGTCTACATACTTTCAATAACGATGAAGTAAAGACCCAAGCTTATGTTAAGCAGCTGCTTAGCAATGTGAAGGTTTATGAAAACGGCGGCCGAGCTGCGACCACCACCTTTGTGCAGCGCAACATTGGTGATGTGCTAATTACCTTTGAAAACGAGGCCAATTTATCAGCGACTAAGTTTGGTAAAGGGCAGGTGCAAATTGTGTACCCAAGTTATTCTATTCAGTCAGAAAACCCAGTGGCAGTGGTCCATAAAGTCACTGATAAAAAAGGCACCACTCAAGCGGCCACAGAATACTTGCAGTACTTATGGAGTGATGAGGCTCAGCAGTTGGCTGCGGACACTTATCTGCGTCCAAGCAACCCCAGTATATTGGCCGCCAATAGCGATAAATTGCCGGCGCTTGAGACGTTTCGCGCTAATGAGGTGTTTGGCAGCTGGGATGAGATTATGACCAAGTTCTTTAAGGAAGGTGGCGTGTTTGATCAACTGGCGTTAAATCAGACTAACTGATTGAGCTATATTCCTTTTATTCACTACGATAGCCTTATTCATCATTAAACTTAATAACTAAGCCCTGTTAGCATGATGACCATGACGAAAACCGCCGTAATTTGGCTCTAGCAGTAGCAAACTTAAATAAAAAAAGCAGTGAGATATCCATGACCCAGCAGACCACATCGACAGCGACTTCCGTACGTCAACGCTCTTGGCTCACCAAGCTGCGTCAACGTAATGTGCTACCTGGCTTTGGCTTATCTATGGGTATCACCGTACTTAGCTTATCGCTTTTGGTTATTTTGCCATTTGCGATGATGGCTTATACCACCACCCAAATGGGCTGGACTGGGTTTATTGATGCCATTAGCCAAGCTCAAGTTAAAGCAGCCATTATCTTGTCATTGAAGATGTCGTTTTATGCGATGTTAACCAACATGGTGTTTGGCACCTTGGTGGCTTGGGTATTGGTGCGTTATGACTTCTTTGGTAAGTCAGTCATCAATGCCTTGGTAGATTTACCTTTTGCCTTGCCTACGGCGGTTACCGGTATCTCACTGGCCACTTTATACGCGCCCAACGGCTTAATTGGTCAGTTTTTTGACAAGGTTGGCATTCAAGTGGCCTTTACACCGATTGGTATTTGGTTGGCCTTAGTGGTGGTGAGTTTTCCTTTTATTGTACGTGCGGTTCAGCCGGTATTAGAAGAGCTGTCAGTAGAGTATGAAGAAGCGGCCGCGGTATTGGGTGCCAATCGTTTGACTACCTTTCGTACCGTTATCTTGCCTGAGCTATTTCCTGCGCTACTGATGGGAGCCGGCATGATGTTTGCTCGTGCCACTGGCGAGTATGGTTCGGTCATCTTTATTGCCGGTAATATCCCTATGCAGTCAGAGATTCTACCGCTGATCATTATCAGTAAGCTTGAGCAGTTTGATATCCAAGGGGCTTCTGCAGTGGCGTTATTTATGCTGATGATTTCTTTTGTGATCTTATTGTCTATCAACTTATTACAGTGGCGTTTATCGCGCCGTGTTGGGGCTAAGTAAGCCGACCTAGCAAATTAATATAGACCAAGACCAAAGACCCAGCTTAAAACCAACGATTGGTACCAACTGAAAACCTAGAATACTTAAAATTAGGACCGCATTATGCAAATCTCTAATAATTACAACTATCAAGACAATGCCGCTACTCGCGATGCGCCTTGGGTGCGCGCCTTGTTTATTGGTGTCGCTTCGGTGTTTATGGTTGTGATGTTGGTCATTCCGCTAATGGCCGTATTCTATGAAGCTTTTAAAGGCGGTTGGGACTTGTATCTGGCAGCTTTGGTTGAGCCTGAGGCTTTAGCGGCTATCAAGCTAACTTTGATTACTGCAGCCATTGTATTGCCGATTAACATTGTCATGGGTTTGGCGATTGCTTGGCTTGTGACCCGCTATCAGTTTAAAGGCAAGCAGTTGGTAACCACTTTATTGGATCTACCATTTTCGGTATCTCCTGTGGTAGCCGGTCTAATGTTTGTGCTGTTATTTGGTCTTAACTCAACCGTGGGTGGGTGGCTTGAGTCTATGGGTATTCAGGTTATCTTTGCGGTCCCGGGTATTGTTCTAGCCACTTTGTTTGTAACCTTTCCGTTTATTGCTCGTGAGCTCATCCCTTTAATGCAGTCTCAAGGTGATAGTGAGGAGCAAGCAGCGTTAACGCTAGGGGCTTCAGGCTGGCAGGTGTTTTGGCATGTGACCCTACCTAATATTAAATGGGCGCTGTTATACGGCATTATCCTAACCAATGCCCGTGCTATGGGTGAGTTTGGTGCGGTTAGTGTGGTCTCAGGACATATTCGCGGTGAGACCAATACCATGCCACTATTGGTTGAGATTGCTTATAACGAATATAACTTTACTGCCGCTTTTGCTTTATCGAGCTTATTGGCTGGTCTGGCGTTATTAACGCTAGTGGTCCAGCAAATCATGAGTAAGATGCAGGCCCGTAAATACGCCAAAGGCATTGATCGTGAGGCCATTGTGGCACCGAAGCTTGTGGTGAATTCATCTAAGCCTAAAGCCGCTACCGTCTCAGGAAACAGTAATTCTTAAGTTGCGTATTTCGCCCCAGATTTGATTTGACCCTATTAAAAAATAAAGAGTATAAACATGAGCATCGATATTCAAAACGTCCACAAAAGCTTTGGTAACTTCGTGGCCCTAGAAGACATTTCATTGACTGTGCCTACCGGTAAGCTAACCACACTATTAGGTCCTTCAGGCTGTGGTAAGACCACCTTACTGCGTATTATCGCTGGCCTTGAGTATGCCGATAGAGGTCATATCTTATTTGACGGTGTCGATGTGACGGATACGCCGGTTCAAAAGCGTCAAATTGGCTTTATGTTTCAGCACTATGCCTTGTTTCGTCATAAGACCATCGCTGAGAATATCGCTTTTGGCTTAAAGCTATTGCCTAAGGATCGCCGTCCTAGCAATGCCGATATCAAAAAACGTGTCAACTACCTTTTGGAGCTAGTTCAACTACCGACCTTGGCCAATGCTTATCCGCACCAACTCTCAGGCGGTCAGCGTCAGCGTATCGCTCTAGCCCGTGCCTTAGCGGTTGAACCGAAGTTATTATTATTAGATGAGCCGTTTGGGGCCTTGGATGCCAAAGTTCGTAAAGAGCTACGCACTTGGCTGAAGAACATTCACCATGAGCTTGGGGTGACCAGTATCATGGTGACCCACGACCAAGAAGAAGCACGTGATGTGTCTGATGAAATTGTGGTGATGAACCATGGATCAGTAGAACAGATTGGTACGCCAGAAGAGCTAATCGCCAATCCTTCAAGTGAGTTTGTGGCAGACTTCTTAGATTTGGTATAATGATCAAAGCTTATTATCGCTGTTTATTACTGCTAAAATAAAAAAACCTGAGACTGGCTCAGGTTTTTTTTATTTTAATATGACCGCTTTAGCGTAGTAATGTTCTAACGTAGTAACCCCTTAACGTAGAAGTATTACAGGGGCAGTGGTCTTAGTTAACAGTTTGGTGGTGGTACTACCCACGAAGAAGCGGCGCCATTTAGAATGACCATAAGCTCCGATGACGAACATACTGATGTTGTTGTCATTACGGAATGCGGTTAAGGCAGAGACCACGTCAGCATGATCCATCTTGGTGCTGTCGATAAGGTGAGCGGTGATATTAAAGCCTGCGTCACTCATTTTCTTTTGTGCTTTATACAGCTCGGTCTCGTTAACTGTGTCTTTGTGGCCGACCATGACGATGTGGCCCACTAAGTTTTTAGCGATGTTATTTTCGCAAACAATATCCACGACTTTTTTTGCGGTTTCACTACCGTCAAAGGCTACCATAAACGACTCTGGGGTAATAAAGCCATCAGAGCAAACTAAGATAGGACGATTGACAGCGCGAACCACGCTTTCAATTTGGCTACCAATATTGACGTAATCGTTTTGGTGGTCTTTACCTCGGCGACCTAAGACAATAACTCGGCTTTTATCGACATGGTGCTCGATAGCGGGTAGCAGCTTACTGCGGCGAAGGTGGCTATAGACATTGGCCTGAGGGTAAGAGATTAAGATGTGCGCTTTGGCATCTTGTAACAAGGCTTCCCCATGTTGGTTAGCGATACGCGCCGTTTGCTCATCGAGTGTGGTCAGCTCCTGCATTAGGCTATGACGGCTGTCCATGCCGATAGCACCGCTCAAATCGTGGCGGTAGGATTTGGGAACATCAATGACGTGCAGCAGGCTTACGGGTAGGTTTAACTCATTGGCATACCAAGCTGCATAATCACAAACAGACTGTGTCACATTAGAGCCATCGATACAGGCTAAAATGGTTTCATTGAATGCTTCAGGCTCGTGCTCATTACGTGTGGCGGTATTATTAATGGAATCCTTATTGATGCTAGTCATAATCCAGCTCCTTATTGTAATTATTAGTACTTAGCCTATTACCAATATAAGTATTAAAAATTTATTTATCAATAGGCTTAATATTACTACTAGCTGGACAGTTACTCATAGTCCATGTTTTAGACTTTTGGTTTATTGAGCTATTTGCTCATTTTTTCATTTATAGACTGATACTGACAACTTATTAAATAGAGACCTTATTATGCTCGTTGCGGCTTTAATTTTTATATTTACTCTAATATTGGTTATCTGGCAGCCGCGGGGCTTGGGGATTGGGGTTAGTGCCACTTTGGGAGCGATATTAGCGCTTATTACTGGCATGATTGGATTGGGTGATATTCCAGTAGTATGGGATATCGTCTGGAACGCCACCTTTGCCTTTATTGCCATTATTATCATTAGCCTACTATTAGATCAGGCTGGTTTCTTTGAGTGGATTGCGCTACACGTGGCTCGTCTTGGTGGGGGCAATGCCAATAAGCTGTTTGTGCTTATCGTGCTATTGGGGGCTGTAGTAGCCGCGCTGTTTGCCAATGATGGGGCGGCGCTTATCTTGACGCCCATTGTGATTGCCATGCTCGTGAAGATGAGGGTGTCACCTGCCACGACCTTGGCCTTTATCATGGCGGCTGGGTTTATTGCGGATACCGCAAGTTTGCCTTTAGTAGTGTCAAACTTGGTGAATATTGTCTCTGCCGACTTCTTTAACATTCCCTTTGATCGTTATGCTCAAGTTATGGTCCCAGTAAACTTGGTGTCGGTGTTGAGCTCTTTGTTGGTGCTATATCTGTTTTATAGACGGGATATCCCGAGCAGCTATGATGTCGATAGCTTGCCTGAGCCTATTAGCGCTATAAAAGACCCAGCGACCTTTTATATGGGCTGGCTGGTACTGGCCGCTTTATTACTAGGTTTTTTTGTACTAGAGCCGATGGGTATTCCTATTAGCGCCATCGCTGGAGTAGGGGCGGCTACCTTGTTAATTACCGCACTAATTAATCATAAGGTGTCTGTACCTACTGTACTTAAAGAAGCGCCTTGGCAAGTGGTGGTGTTCTCCCTTGGTATGTACTTGGTGGTGTATGGGCTTAAGAATGAAGGGCTGACCGGTTATTTGACTGTGGCACTAAATGCGTTAGGTGAGCAAGGGCTATGGGCGGCTACGATTGGTACTGGCTTTATGTCAGCAGGCCTGTCTTCTATTATGAATAATATGCCCACAGTGCTGATTCAATCTTTGGCCATTGCCGATAGCACTCAGCCTGACACCATTACCCAGGCGATGGTGTATGCCAATGTCATTGGTTCAGACTTGGGGCCGAAGATTACGCCGATTGGCTCACTGGCTACCTTACTGTGGCTGCATGTGCTGGCAAGTAAAGAGGTGGTTATCACCTGGGGGTATTACTTTAAGGTGGGGGTTGTTTTAACTGTCCCTGTACTGCTGGCCACTTTAACGGCATTGGCATTGTGGCTGCCGGTAATAAGTTAGTGTCGGCTAACATATCCCGTTATGAAATTAAATAATAAAAAACCTGTTTTAAAAAATAGCCTAAGCAAATAAAATCTAAATCCATTAAGTCACTTAATAAGCGATCACCTTTATGAAGCCCTTAAATATTTTGTACATCTGTACTCATAACCGCTGCCGTAGTGTGCTCTCTGAAGCCATTACCAATCATTATGCCATCAATAACACTGAGCAGGGCAGTGAGCCTAGACTTATTGCCAAGAGTGCGGGCAGTACACCAGCAGGCGAGGTGCACCCTTTAACTTTACGTTACCTTGATGAGGTGGGATATACCATTGAGGGGTTAACTAGCAACAGCTGGGATGATAAACAGTACCTTGAGGGCTTTGAGCCTGATGTGCTGATTACCGTATGCGATAATGCGGCTGGCGAGACCTGTCCTGTTTGGTTAGGCAGTTTGCCAGGCTTAACTAAGCTTCATTGGGGTCTGGCTGATCCCTCAAAAAGTACTGAAGATGAGCAGCAAACCAAGGCCAACTTTGAACAAGCCATTGCCACCATAGAAGAGCGAGTATCGAAGCTCTGGCAAGTGGCACAGCTTCCTGAATCAGAGCGTAAGCAGGCGTTATTAGATTTAACAAAATAGCCTAAGCAAATAAAAACAAACCTATTTAAAACCTAAAACTTACTTAATTAACCAATTTCAAAGAAGATAACTATGACTAATTCCTCACAAGCCGACCTTAGCGACCTACCTAACATTGCCCCAGAACAGTTTAAAGTGCCTCATATTGAAGATTTTAAACGCCAGCTGTCTACTCATAAACCAAAATTTGTACTGCTGTATGGCTCATTACGGGAAGTATCATACAGTCGCTTAGTGGTAGAGGAGTGCGCACGTATCTTAACGGCTATGGGGGCTGAAGTTAAAATCTTTAATCCTGAAGGCCTGCCACTACCAGACAGCGAAGAGGTTACTCACCCAAAAGTTGCTGAGCTGCGTGAGCTCGTACAGTGGAGTGAGGGTATGGTTTGGTGCTCTCCTGAGCGTCACGGCTCAATGACCGGCATTATGAAGTCACAGATTGACTGGATACCACTATCACTTGGGGCAGTGCGCCCAACTCAGGGCAAGACTTTAGCTGTAATGCAGGTATGTGGGGGATCACAATCGTTTAATACAGTGAATCAACTTAGAGTCTTAGGACGCTGGATGCGCATGATCACCATTCCAAACCAATCTTCTGTCCCCAAAGCTTTCTTAGAGTTTGAAGAAGTAGAGCAGGCAGATGGCACAGTGACGAGACGTATGAAGCCTTCAGGGTTTTACTTGCGTATCGTCGATGTGATGGAAGAGCTGATGCGCTTTACGCTATTAACTCGCGACCAAGCCGACTATCTGGTTGATAGATACTCAGAAAGGGTTGAGAGCGCAGAAGAGCTAATGAAGCGCGTTAATCAAAAAGAGATGTAGGCCTGTTTGCTAGGTCTATATCTTCTTATAGTTAATTCTTTTTATAGTTATAAGATAGAAAATAGCCTAAGCAAATAAAATAAAATTCAATCCGACTTTTAAAAACTTATCTTATAAAGCATAATTTAGAATAATTACAAGAGACAAAATCCATACCAGATTAGCTAAAAATTAACGGACTCTAAACGGTTTAACTCCCTGGTTTTCGATACTATCTTGTTCAATAAGGGTATTAACAAGATCAGGAAAGGAGGCCGGATATGCTAGACCTAGATATCAATTTTCAATTGATGGGCTATCACTTATTTAAGCTATTTATTGCTTTTATGCTGTCATTGCCCATCGCATTGAACCGAGAAATGAATGATAGTGGGGCAGGGCTTAGAACCTTTCCGCTGGTAACCATTGCCTCCTGTGCTTTTATGTTAGTGGGAATGGATATATATAAAGGTGATGCTGAAGCCAGGATTATGTATGCCATTATCACCGGTATGGGCTTTATTGGCGGTGGGGCTATCTTCAAAAGCGAGAAAGGGGCTAAAGGAACGGCAACAGCAGCCAGCTTATGGAACACGGCAGCCATAGGTATCTCTGTGGCTACGGGCCGCTATGAGATTGCCATTATCCTGTCTATCGTGGGCTTCGTCATTCTGCAATTCTCTGAGCCTTTTAAAACCCAATCTAATAGTTAAGCCTGCTAGGAGTGTGTATCCAATGCTGTCTCAAAGTTGCTGCGTAAAAATTGCTCTTTGTGGAGGGCTGAGTCTAAGTAGCCTAGCTTTAGTGGGTTGTAGTAATTCTATTTATCATCTTTATCCTCCCGCCGTTAGCTCCTCGCAAGCTCTAGAGCAGGCAGCGACTTCAGAAGTCATTCGCCATATTGGTTATCCCACCCATAATGGGGTCAGACAAAAGGGCAGTGTGCTCGTGGGAGACAATTACTCTTATCTTATTTCCACGGGTAACGAGGGGCTTGATTTAATCTCGCAGTTGTCTGCAACAGATATAACGATTGAACAGCCAATTTTAATCAACCGTTATCCTGATAACAGTGTCAATATCACCCTAAATTTTCGTTATGGGCATACTCAAAATATCAAAAAAGATGCTTTGAGTACTCAGCAACGCGCCTTATTAAACCAACTTTGCTCTAATACCTCGTTTAATAACTGTCAGCTGCAGTTACAAGGCGGGATGTATGCGCCTTTGAACCCTATTGATAGCAGCGTTAAACTAGATAAAGGGTTGGCTGCCAAAATATATTCAGTGAAAGACAAACGGGTCAAGACTCAAGCTGAAGTAGGGGTCATACCGTTGAAGGTTATTTTGGAGACCATAGAGTTACCGCTGGAGATTTTATCGATTATCAAATAACCTTTATTTAAGATGCACATATTCAAAACGCACCAAATTAAGAACACAAAAAAAAGGGTGAACTGTTATCCAGTCCACCCTTTTTGTTTGGCAAGCTATTATTAGCTAAGTCCAAGTATAAGTCTAAGTCTAGTTAATTAATAGCTGCTTAGTTCAAGATACCGTAAGCCACTAAAGCATTGGCCACACGCTTATAGCCTGCAATGTTAGCACCTGACATATAGTCAATACAGCCATCTTGGTTAAAGCCATACTCTTCAGAAGCTTGTGCAGCGTCATCATGGATGTTTCTCATGATAATTTGTAGCTGCTTATCAACGTCTTGGAAAGTACGGTATTGACGCACTGAGTTTTGTGACATTTCTAAACCAGATACTGCCACGCCACCAGCGTTAGCTGCTTTACCTGGCGCATAACGCATTTTGTTTTCACGAACAAAGTCGATCGCATCGGCATCAAGAGGCATGTTAGCGCCTTCAACTACGTAGCGAATACCATGATTGTACATGGCTTCAGCATCAGCTGCAGTCACTTCGTTTTGAGTGGCACATGGGATAGCGATATCACCATCAAATTGCCAAGGTTTTTGACCTGGTAACCAAACACCGCTACCGCCAAACTTTCTGTGGTACTCAAATAATGGCTGACGATTGGCTTTTTGTTCTTTCACCCAATCCAGCTTCTCTTGGTCGAAGCCAAACTCATCGTATAAAGTACCTTTTGAGTCTGACAAAGTGATTACTTTAGCGCCCAAAGCAATCGCTTTTTCTGCCGCGTGAACTGCGACATTACCGGCACCTGATACCAACACCGTTTTGCCTTCCATTTGGTCGTTATGAGCTTTTAGCATATTTTGTAAGAAATAAACTGCCCCATAACCTGTTGCTTCTGAACGGCATAAACTCCCACCGAAACCAACACCTTTACCAGTTAGCACCCCAGTGTATTCATTGGTTAGGTTTTTATACATCGCGAACATGTAGCTAACTTCTCTGCCACTTACTCCGATATCACCGGCTGGAACATCCATGTCTTGGCCAATGTAACGGTAAAGTTCACGCATAAACGCATAACAAAAACGACGGATTTCGCTGTCTGATTTGCCCTCAGGATCAAAGTCGGAACCGCCTTTTGCGCCGCCCATAGGTAGGCCGGTTAGTGCGTTTTTGAAGATTTGTTCGAAGCCTAAGAATTTTAGGATAGACTCGTTTACAGTAGGGTGGAAGCGAATGCCGCCCTTGTAGGGACCTAAGGCATTGCTAAATTGGACACGCCAACCACGGTTGATTTGGATATTGCCTTCATCATCTTCCCAATTGATTCGAAAGCTAATAATACGGTCAGGCTCGGTTAGGCGCTCAAATACTTTATGCTTTGCGAAGCGTGGTTCGCGATCATATACAACGTCAATAGTGCTCGCTACCTCTTTTACCGCTTGAATGAATTCAGGTTGGTGTGGATAGCGTTCTTCAATGCGTTCAATGACGTCTTGCATGCTCATAGGCCCTGTCCTTATCAGATTAGATTACATGGATGTTGCAATAAAAAAATACTCTAATGTTGTGATAAATTCAACATTTTTTTATATTTTTGTGTTCAGTCATTACTAAAGGCTATGCATGTTTTATACAGCATTTATTAACAAAAGTATGGTTTTTATGGCCGATATAGACTGTCTTAGGGAGAGCTCCCTTCCCCTATTATAGGACATTTTCAATTAATCTTTTTTAAATATAAAAAAGTACAGCTTAATATAAGCCGCGGCCATCTTCGGGTTTCAATCGTAAAAATGACAATCCCGATATAATGGTTATGATACCCAATACATAGTAAGTGGCGTTAAAAGCACTCACGACTTCAAAATTGAGTCTATCGCTAAATACCGTCAATATGGCAGCACCAAACGCAATACCAAAGCTTATCGCCAACTGTTGGTTGACGGCCATTAAGCTATTGCCACTACTGGTTTGAGGTCCCTCAAGATCACCAATAGTAATGGTGTTCATGGCACTAAACTGCATGGAGTTACAAGCACCCATAACCACCAGCAGTGGGGCAATATAATACCAAGGGATTGAGGCATCTAATTGTGCCAAAAGGATGATTAAAATACCCAGTAAAGTGGTGTTAGCAACCAAGACTTTGCGGTAACTAAAGCGTTGAATAATTTTGCTTACCCAAGGCTTGATGCCCATAGCACCCACCGCAATCGGAGTTAATAACCAGCCTGCCTGCGAGGGAGTGTATTTGAAAGCTACCTGAAACAATAATGGCAGCAAATAGGGGACAGCACTGATACCAAGACGGGTAAATAAGTTACCAGTGATACCAATTCTAAAGGTACGCACCTTAAATAGGGTCAAAGGAAATATCGGGTTGCTTGCTTTACGGGCATGACGCACATAAATAAACAGCAAGCTTAAGGCGATGGCTGACATGGTGATACCAGGCAGTGTCTCACCTGGCTGAGATAAAAACTCAACCGCTAAGGTTAGCAAGCCTGCCGCTATGGCAAAAAGAGCAAAACCTAACCAATCTAACTTGCCAGCAGCCTCTCTAATATCAGGGACTAACTTATAGCCCATAATAAGACCCAAGACGCCCATCGGAATATTAATCAAAAAAATCCAGTGCCAACTGGCATATTGCACCAGATAGCCACCAACCAGTGGTCCAACTAGAGGAGCAATCAATGCTGGAATGACAGCGAAGTTCATCACTGTCAGCAGCTGATTTCGCGGATAAGATTTCACTAAGATTAAGCGAGCTACCGGAGTCATCATAGCCCCGCCAATACCTTGCACCACCCGCGAGGCAACTAGCATATCTAGGTTTGGTGACATGGCACACAATATTGAACCGATACTAAATAAAATAATGGCACTTAAAAAGACTTTTCGAGTGCCATACTTATCGGCTAAGAACCCACTAATTGGAATAAATATGGCCAAAGTTAGGGCATAGCTAATCACCGCCCACTGCATTTGTAGTGGGGGCTCTCCTAATGCTAAAGCCATCTCGGGCAGAGCTGTATTAAGGATGGTGGCATCCAAGATTTGCATAAACAAAGCCACTGCCAGTACATAGGGTAAATATTTGGACTGCAGTGGCGAGAGTTTAACTTTGGGTTCTGTATCTAGCGCAGGCGAAGGGGCATCCGCCGAAGAATTATTTGGTTTTTCTTTATTGGGCATATAAGGACCTAAAGATTTAGGTTTGAAGAGGGAGTATGAATAATTTTATTCAATGAACTAAAAATAGCCGTCTATAATATCATGAAGACGGCCTAAACTTTTTAGTGTTAATGTTAGCCACCTAAAATCCTGATTTTTTAATCCTAATCTACAAAAAAATCTAGGTTTTTATATACCTCATCAATTATCTCATTAGGCGACTTTAGCCAAGCGCTGTGTGGGTTGCCCTTAAGTGAGGGGTCAATCTTCACTTTATTTAGCTGTGAGTCAGCACATAACTTAGACAGCCGTTTGGTAGATTTATACGGTGCAAAGTCATCACCCACAATGTTGATAAACAAGCCGCGTCCAAGACCGGTATTTAACGACTTTCTCATAAAGTCATAACGCCCCGTTTTGGCAGTGTGCAGCCAATCTTTCATCAAGGTCTTAGCTTCCTTATGACCAAACCCAACCTTATAGCCTGGTAAATAGCCATAAACCCGAATAAGTAGCTCAAATGTCACAATGGCAGCCAATATCTTAATTTTTCCGAAGCCTTTCCAGTTTTTATAATGGATATTGCCAGTAGCCACGCCGACCATCGCAAAGTCGGTTGTGGCACAATATAGACTGGCGATATGGGCACCCAGGCTGTGTCCAAACAATATAATTTGGTTGTCAGGTGTGGTCTGTTTCGCTACGTCAATCAACTTAGGTATGAAACTAACCACCAAGTCGCGATAGCCATAGTCGACACCTCTTTTGATATGCGGTCGGTTTTCACCACAGCAAGGATAGTCTGCGCTTACCACAGTGAAGCCCTTTTGCGTCAGTGCGTCTATGAACGTACGATACTTTCTGAGAGGCACACCAATGGCAGTCATTAGCACCAAGGTGATATTTAAGTTATTATTTTGACTGTCGCTAGGTTCGTTGATACGGACTTTGACAGGATAGGACTGTTTTTTAGTTTTAAAATTAAAGCTGTGCATAAAAGATTATCCTTAATCCAATTGACAGTTTTTGAGCATAGCAACTCTACCACTGAGAATCTACGACCGCTCATGACCTGATGCGACTAATTATAGACAGTAGAGATAGTTGATAAATATAAACAGCAGGTTTTATGACTCTTTACTCATTCACACCCATTTGTAAATAGACTCATACTCAACTGACTGACGAAAGGCTATATAATAACAGCGATTGTCGTGAAAAATAATTGTTCTAATCATTGCACCAACTAAGTACCACTAACAATAAAGACAACTCAATCAATAACTAAACCAATGGATTTACTATGACACAAGATGCTATAAATAAAGACACTACAACTAACAACAATGACTACACCCCACCAAAAGTTTGGAAGCCAGTAGAAGGCAATGGAGGAAAGTTTGCCAATACTAACAAGCCTACCGCTGGCGCTCGTCATAAACAAAAGCTACCTAAAGGTGAAAATCCCCTACAGCTGTACTCGCTAAACACCCCTAATGGTGTGAAAATCAATATGCTGCTAGAAGAGTTGGCCGAATTGGGAGTGGAAGGTGCGAAGTATGACGCTTTCAAGATTGATATTATGGAAGGCGATCAATTTGGCTCAGAATTTGTGACCATTAACCCCAACTCTAAGATTCCCGCCTTAGTGGATTACTCAAATGAAGAAGGTCCTGTTCATATCTTTGAATCAGGGGCGATCATGATGTACTTGGCTGAGAAGTTTGAGAAATTTATCCCTCTGGCCACAGACAATGCGCACAAGCGAGCGGCTTGCTTAAGCTGGATCATGTGGCAGATGGGGAGTGCTCCTTATGTTGGCGGCGGGTTTGGCCACTTCTTTAGCTATGCGCCGTACCCAATGCAATATCCTATCGACCGATTTACTATGGAAACCAAGCGCCAGTTGGATGTGTTAGATAAGCATCTGGCCAATTCAGAGTATATGATTGGTGATGGGGAAGAGCGCTACACTATCGCTGATATGATCATTTGGGCATGGTACGGACAGCTGGTATTGGATCAATTGTATGAAAATGGGGCAGAGTTCTTAGATGCTTCAAGTTATACCAACGTACAGCGCTGGGCAAAGCAAATCGCTGCAAGACCTGCTGTGAAAAGAGCTGTAGAGTTAGAACTAAAGCCAATTAACTAAGCTTAATTGGTAAATAGCGGATAAAACAGGTAGGTTGTTTTTAATTAATTTTGAAATAATCTACCTATTTAAAATCATTGTGTTATACTACGCGCTTGCTGATTGATAACATCGCCCGCAATTGTCGTCTGGAGAAGACACCTTTTATAATTGTTGCCGATGATTTTGCTGTTAGCCTTTCCAATAACCTCTCTAATAACTTATTGATATTAGAAGCTATTGACGCTAACGATTCACCGGTAACAACCATCAAAATACGTATCTAACTTGTACATAGGATGTACTTCTTAATTTACGCTTATCTGTGTTGTACCTAAAAACTTTAACTGATCACTACTGGCCTTCAGCATTGGCCGAATTGATAGTGGCAGTAACTTAATGGACACACATTTATGTCAAACCTAGACACCATCCTAAACAACGCAGCTGACGAAATTGAAGGCGTAATCCCTTCTGAAGACGGCATTAGCTTTGTAGATTTAGACCTTTCTCCTGAACTTTTATCTGCTCTATCAGCAGCCGGTTACGATCAACCAACCCCTATTCAAGCTCAATCTATCCCGCCAGCATTAGCCGGTCGTGACTTATTGTTGTCTGCGCAAACAGGTAGTGGTAAAACTGCTGCATTCGTATTGCCAATGCTTGATAAAATCATTCGTGATAAAGCAACCAACAAAACCATTCATACGGTAATTTTGACACCAACACGTGAACTTGCTAACCAAGTAAGTGATAGCGTTCGTCAATATAGCTCAAAAACTCGCAATATCTTTAGCGTACCTTTAGTGGGCGGCGCCCCTTACGGTGGCCAGATTCGTGCCCTTAACAAAGGCGTTCAAATCATTATCGCAACGCCAGGTCGCTTTATTGACCACATGAACTCAGGTCGCATTGACTTATCTGAATTAGACATTCTAATTCTTGATGAAGCAGACCGCATGTTAGATATGGGCTTTGCTGAAGATATCGAAAAAGTAATGCAAGCGGCTCCTAAGACCCGTCAAACCATTATGTGTTCTGCAACTTGGGATGGCCCAGTTGGTAAGATTGCTGCCAGCTTCACCAACAACCCTGAGCGCATTGCGATTAAAGCAGAAACCAAGCACATTGATGAGTCAGTATATTATGCTGATGACTTCAATCATAAAAACCGTCTTTTAGACAACTTGCTAACTCAAAAAGATGTTAACCAAGCGATCATCTTCGCTGCTACTAAGCGTAGCTGTGAGACTTTAGCTAAGAGTCTTAAAGAGCAAGGCCATAAAGCCAGCTTCTTACATGGTGACTTACCACAAGCCAAGCGTACTCGCATCATTAATGATATGAAAGCCGGCAAAATCACCATTCTAGTAGCGACAGACGTAGCAGCTCGTGGTATTGACGTAAGTGGTATCACTCACGTATTTAACTATGACCTTCCTCGTCAAACTGAAGATTACGTGCATCGCATCGGTCGTAGTGGTCGTGCCGGCCGTACTGGTATTGCTATCAACATTTGTAGCATTGATGATCGTCCACAACTTGACGCCATTAACCGTTACTTGAAGCGTACTATGTCAGTTGAAGAAGTTGAAGGCATGGAACCTAAGAAAAATACCAAAGACCTAGCGGTAGGTACTGGCGCTAAACGTGGTCGTGGCGGCAATCGCCGTGGTGGTCCAGGTGCTGGTAACCGTCGTGGTGGTAATGGTGGCGGTGGCTACCGTGGAAAGTCTAACGACAATGCCAGTGGCGAAAAACGTGGTCACGGCGCAGGTCGTCCAAGCGGTAAGCCTTCAGGTCGTCGTTTCGGCGGTGGTGGTAAGCCAGGCGCAGCAGCGGCTAAGCCAGCAGGACAACGTCGCAGTGGCCCAGCTCGTTCAGGTGAAGGCCGTCCAGCACGCCCAGCCCGTCGTAGCAACAATGGCTAGTTAATGGCTCTCGTAGCTCATTAACAGACAAAAAAGACCAGTCCCATTCGGGGTTGGTCTTTTTTTTATGTGCAAGATTTAATAAAGCGAGTCTGTGACTAATTTGATAGTCTATAGGGTACCGCAAGAATAAAGAGAAAAACAAAGAGATAAATAAAGAGAGAAACTATGAAAATCACTTATTGGTCTGACTATGCTTGCCCTTATTGCTTTATCGGCGAGGTAAGATTAGACAAAGCCATTGCTCAGCTGCAGTCACGAGGTGAGTTGCCTGATAACATCGAGATTGAATTAAAGGCCTTTCAGCTAGATCCCAATGCACCGCTAACTTCTGCAGGTCCCACTCAAGAGCGCTTTGCCAAAAAATACGGCATCAGTTATGAGAAAGCTGGGGAGCAAGTCCAAAAAATATCGCAATTGGCAGCAGAGGAAGGCATAGGCTTTGATTATGCTGATACCTTGTTTACCAATACTACAGATGCCCATCGCTTGACCAAGTATGTGCAACAAAATGCACCTGAGCTTGCTGATTCGCTCAAAAAAGCGATCTATAAAGCCTATTTCATTGAACAAAAGGAGTTAGCAAACCGTGAGGTGCTGATTTCAATTGCTAATAAGGTGGGATTGGATACTGATGTGGCGGCTTTTCTGGAGGGTGAAGAATTTAAAGCAGAGGTAATAGCCGATCAACAAGAGGCCTCAAGTCTAGGCGTTCGTGGTGTGCCTTACTTTGTGATCAATGATAAATATGCGATACCTGGGGCTATGTCGCAACAAGATTTTGAGAACGCATTAAGACAAATTCATAACGAAATGAATGGCCAGTAGCTTTAGTAGCTTAAGCTAGCGACTCATCGTTAGCCAATAAAAAAGACCAATCTGAAGTAAGATTGGTCTTTTTTATGGTTAAAGTATTGAAGTGTTTAGGTGTTTAATATTAGCACTGCGGATAACCGACACCGATCTCAACCACATCAATACGGCTGCCATCAGCATGCTGCTCAGGGTTATAAGCATGCACTGCAAGTCCGCCCATGGCCGTCTCTTTATACTTATCCATCATATCTGCGCCTGTGGCCTTCATGGTGGCAATGGCTTTATCAAGGGGCACATGGTGCTCACCATCACCGCGACTGGCCAAACGAGCCGCATTAATGGCCTTAACTGCCCCCATAGCGTTACGCTCAATACAAGGCACTTGTACTAGCCCGCCAATAGGGTCACAAGTGAGTCCTAAGTTATGCTCAATACCGATTTCAGCGGCATTGGTACACTGAGAAGGGGTCAGTCCCATGACATGAGCCAGACCCGCTGCCGCCATGGCACAGGCTGAGCCAACTTCACCTTGGCAGCCCACCTCAGCCCCTGAGATAGAAGCATTTTGTTTAATAATGGTGCCAATAGCAGCTGCTGTGAGTAGGAACTCACGAACCCCTTGCTGCTTATAGTGTGGCAGAAAATCACGGTAGTAATGCAGTACAGCAGGAATAATACCCGCTGCTCCATTGGTTGGGGCAGTGACCACACGCCCGCCATTGGCATTTTCTTCATTCACCGCTAGAGCAAATAAATCTACCCAGTCCATGGCCATTAGCTTATCGGCACTCTTTTTTGGGCTCTCAAGCTCGTCTAATAGCTGACGATACATGTCTTTGGCTCGGCGTTTTACTTTTAATCCACCAGGCAAGATACCTTCGCCTTTACAGCCGTTTTTCACACACTGCTGCATAACCTCCCAGACTTCGTCTAGGTATTGATAAATTGTCGCCTCGTCGCGAAGGGATAGCTCGTTGGCCATCATAACGTCACTGATGCTAAGGTTATGCTTTTTGCATTGAGCCAATAGCTCGTTACCGTTTTGAAACGGGTAGGGCACATTGCTATCGCTGGTAATGGCGACACTATCTGCCTCACTGCTGCTCTGTGTGTCTTCTGAGCTGTACTCATCCTCAGTTGCCACAAAGCCGCCGCCAATTGAGTAATAATTTTTTGCCAGAGCAACTTCACCCTCAATATAAGCGGTGAAGCTTAATCCATTAGGGTGATGAGGCAATGTAGTTTGAGGGTGCCACACGATGTCGGTATCATAATTAAAAGAGATAACCTGCTTGCCAGCGAAATTTAATAGCTGCTCGTTTAGTACAGGTGCTAGATACTCGTCGACCTTATTGGTATCAATTTTATCGGCTTTAAAACCTAATAGACCTAGGATACAAGCGGTGTCGGTAGCATGTCCCTTACCTGTAGAAGCGAGCGAGCCATACAAGTCAATTTGAATACGCTCAATATCAGACAGGTCGTATTGCTGCAGCAGTTCATCTATAAACTTGCCAGCGGCGACCATAGGCCCCATAGTGTGCGAACTTGAGGGACCAATGCCAATCTTGAACATATCAAATAAGCTAATCATTAGTGTTAGACACCTTCTTTTATTTTATGAATTTATCTATACAAATATTAAGCAATTATAACCAAATGCTTGCTATTATAATAATAATTTTTAGTAAACACTTGTCTTTTTTTGGCCATCTGCGAAAAGTATTGGTCATAAAGGTACTTTTTATGTTCATGTTTGACCCTACAGCCCTTTATCTTGGTAGAATGTAGAGTAGATTTCAAGGAAGCTAAAGACTAGCCATACCAAAACTAGATATATTAATGCTATTTTGGAATGATAAATTTACTTGAATCAGGACAGGGAAGTCCCATCAAGGACTCTCAGCCAGCTATGGATATAAAAAACCATATAACTATCTTTTATTTTAAATTAGAGGAAATACCATGAGCTTTCGCACTTTTAGAAATATAACAACAGTTGCTGCAACAGCCGTATTAGTTGCTGCCTGTGGTCAATCGCCTTCAGATAAGACGGAAGCTACGGATACTTCTGCAACTGAATCAGACCTACTAAACCGCATCAACAATGGCGGTACAATTAACGTAGGTACTGAAGGCACATACCCTCCATACACTTACCACGATGAGCAAGACAATCTAACGGGCTATGATGTAGAAGTAACTCGCGCTGTTGCTGACAAACTAGGCGTAAAGGTTGAGTTTAAAGAGACTCAGTGGGATGCCATGCTAGCCGGCCTTGATGCCAAACGCTTTGATATGGTGGCAAACCAAGTGGCCCTAACCACACCAGAGCGCCAAGCAAAATATGACATCGCTGAGCCTTACAACTGGTCTGGTGCGGCCATTCTTGCGCCAAAATCTGATAGCCGTTATAACTCTTGGGGATCTTTAAAAGGCCTTAAGTCTGCCCAATCATTAAGCAGTAACTATGGTGAGCTTGCTCAAAAATATGAAGCAGAAGTTGTTCCTGTTGATGGTATGGCACAAGCCATTGAGCTGGTTAAACAAGGTCGCGCTGATGTGACGTTGAATGATCACTTAGCCATTCTTGACTACCTAAATAAATTCCCAAACAGTGATCTAGAAGTGAAGCTTGTTGTCCCTGCTGAAGAAAAAACGGGTGCTGGTATCGTTATGCTAAAAGGCAACGATGAAGTACTAGCAAAAGTTGATGCAGCCATGAAAGAGCTACATGAAGATGGCACCTTATCTGAGCTAAGCCAGCAATTCTTTGGTGCGGACATTACCAAAAGATGATTTCTTCATTACTTGAAGCAATAAAAAGTCTGCTCGCTCTGCTGCCATTTATGTCGCCAGAGCGGGCAGAGATTGTCATTCAATCCTTTTGGCCGATGCTTAAAGGGGCTATCTACTATTCGATACCTCTTGCCATTGCCTCATTCATTTTAGGCATGTGTATTGCCTTGGTTGTGGCGCTGATTCGAGTGATTCCTCGTAATGCGTTGTGGCATAAGATTGCTTATCGTTTAGCGCGCGCTTATGTCTCAGCCATTCGGGGTACTCCCATGCTGGTGCAGCTGTTCATTATTTTCTATGGTCTGCCCAGTATCGGCGTTAAGCTTGAACCGTTTCCAGCCGCAATCATTGCTTTTTCATTAAACATCGGTGCTTATGCTTCTGAAACGGTACGTGCTGCTATATTATCTATTCCCAAAGGACAGTGGGAGGCAGGCTCCACAGTCGGCTTAAGTTATTTGCAGACGTTTCGTCATGTGGTATTGCCTCAAGCGCTACGGGTATCTGTTCCTCCTTTATCGAACACCTTTATTAGTCTGGTTAAAGACACCTCTTTAGCGTCTTTAATCTTAGTGACTGAGATGTTTAAGCAGGCCCAGATTATCACTGCTCGTAACTATGAGTTTATGCTGGTATACACAGAAGCAGCCATTATTTATTGGGTGATTTGTCTGGCATTAAGTACGCTGCAAGGCCGATTAGAAACTCGATTGGATCGTTATGTTGCCAAATAGTGGGTGGTAAATTCGTTCGCATACTAGCATAAGCACACTAGAACATAACGTTTGCACGCACTCGCAAGATACAGGATATCTCAATGATAAAAATAACCAACATTCATAAAGCCTTTGGTGACAATGAAGTGCTAAAAGGCATTGATTTGGATATCAAAAAAGGCAGTGTGGTGGTGATACTTGGCCCGTCAGGATCAGGGAAAACCACTTTTTTACGCTGTCTTAATGCGCTTGAAGTTCCTGAGCAGGGCGTTATTGAGTTTGATGATGGCAGCTTGAAGGTTGACTTTGGTGCTAAGCCCTCTAAAGCCTTGATGCGTAAGTTACAACAAAAATCAGGCATGGTCTTTCAGTCCTACAACCTGTTTCCGCACAAAACTGCGGTAGAAAACTTAATGCTAGGGCCGGTCATTGCTCAGGGCAAGAATAAAGCCGATGCTCGCGCAAAAGCCTTACAGCTTTTAGATAAGGTAGGTTTGTCTGATAAAGTGGATTTATATCCTTTTCAACTATCAGGTGGTCAGCAGCAGCGAGTAGGTATTGCTCGCGCGCTTGCCATTGAGCCCGACTTACTGCTTTTTGATGAGCCAACCTCAGCACTTGATCCAGAGCTGGTGCAAGAGGTGTTAAAGACCATGCAACAGCTGGCTTCAGAAGGCTGGACCATGGTTGTGGTCACTCATGAGATAAACTTTGCTCGCAATGTCGCTGATGTGGTCATGCTGATGGAAGATGGGCATGTGGTAGAAGTAGGGCCACCAGAGCAGCTGTTTGAAAAATCTGAGCACCCACGTACTCAAGCTTTCTTACAGCGCATTACTTCTTAGAGCCAAAAACGATTAAATTTTATATCCGTTTTATTAAAAAGCCCAGTTACCATAAATAACTGGGCTTTTTTCTTGCCGGTTACCAACCAGTTATACTTGCAATAAGAAGTTTGATAGTAGTCGTTTAGCACCTTCAGTGGCAAAAGACTCAGGGTGGAACTGCACCCCTTGAATGGGGTAATCTTTGTGGCGAATACCCATAATCTCTTCCCCTTTTTCAACACTCACCATTAAGTCTTGGTCGGCGTAAGCTTCATTGACCACCACAGAGGTAACAGTCAGACATTCAGGTAAGGTATCTGCTTTTACCATTAATGAGTGATAACGCATAATTTCAATGTCTTGTGGCAGGCCTTGGTATACGCCTTGCTCATCGTGACGAATTGGAGAGGTCTTACCATGCATAGGCACGCCAGCGCGCACCACGTCACCACCAAATACATGAGCAATACCTTGCATGCCTAAGCAGACGCCTAGCAGTGGCGTTGTTGGTCCAAGCTCACGAATGACCTCGGCACATACCCCAAAATAAGCCGGATCGTCAGGAGAGCCTGGGCCTGGAGAGATAATAATGCGGTCATAGCCTTGCTGCTTGATTTGCTCTAATGTAATTTCATTGTTGCGTTTAACAGTGACCTTGCTGTCGCTGTGTTCTTGGCTCAGCTCAGTTTGCAGGATTTCTCCCACATATTGATATAAATTAAAGGTAAAAGAGTCGTAGTTATCTATAATTAAAACGTTCATGACATGGCCTTGAGTAAGATTGTGATATACGAGGATTTACTTTGATTCAGCGGTAATAAAGCTATCTAACACCACTTTCATAGCTGACAGTTTGCGCTGAATTTCTAAATACTCATCTTCAGGGTTGGAGTCATAGACATTTCCCCCGCAAGTCTGGGCATAAGCCTCTTCACCGTTAATAAAAAGACTGCGAATTGGAATCGCAAAAATACAATCACCATTAAAGTTAAATGAGCCCAAAGCCCCTCCATAAGCACCGCGACCATCTGGCTCAAGCTCATTGATAATCTTAATGGCTTCAATCTTTGGTGCACCAGATAAGGTGCCAGCTGGGAAGTTACTCGCCAGCGCACTAAACATATCTTCATCTGGGTGCAAGACACCGACAATCTCTGATGAGATGTGCTGTACGTGCGAGTAGCGCTTGATGTCCATTAAGCTGCGCACTTTCACTGTGCCAAAACGTGCGACACGGCCGATATCGTTTCTGTGCAGATCAACAAGCATGTTGTGCTCAGCAATCTCTTTGGCATCATTAAGTAGCGCACGAGCCAACTGGCGGTCTTCTACCTCATCTTTGCCTCGTTTGGCGGTTCCTGCCAGCGGATAAGTCTCCATTTCACCTTGGCGCAAGCGGAACAACAGCTCAGGGGAGGCGCCAATAATGCGCTGAGTACCAAACTTCATAAAATACATGTGCGGTGAGGGATTCACCTCTCTTAATTTTTGGTAAATAGGGATATGATCGCCGCTGATTTTATACTTGGATTTAAAGCCCACTTCACATTGGAAGATACGGCCGGCAATGATGTCTTCTTTGACCTGCATAACCGCTTGGGCATGCTGCTCTTTACTCATACCATCACCGGTGAACTCTACTGTTGGGTCGGTATATTCAGGTACAGCAGCCTGAAGCAGTGATTTTACTTTATCGATTCGGTTTTGTTGCTGCTCGGTCGGGTAATAAAAGTAGAAGATTTCTCCGGTCATCTTATCTAGGGTTAACCCATCAAGATAGACCCCAAATTTAAAGGCCTCAAAATGCTCACTTGATTTGGCGTTTAAGCTGGGCTCAAAGAAGTTGACGCTGTCATAGCCCAAGTAGCCGACCAGCCCGCCTGTTTGATCTCGTGCCAAGACATGCTGCGGGGTTATCTCGCGTAATAGCTGATAAGGATTGTCTGTCTGGTAATGATTAACCTCTGAGGTGATATTGTCGGTTATCGATAGCGTATTGCGGTCGGTGGCAGCAATGGTCATTGCCGGTGAGAAGCCAATAGCATGATGGCGCGACATATGACCTTCAGCCCCTAAAGACTCAAGTAAATAACAGGTTTCATACTCTGATTCTATACGCTTAAATAATTCAAAAAAATCAATATCTTCGGTTAATTTAATACGTACAGGTTTACTAGGTATATCAATCATCTTTGGGGAGGGGTAACCAGCTTCTTGACTCATAAATAAATTCCAATGGTTATAAAATTAGGGATAAAAAGGGTGAAATAGGGGGCGTTATTAGTTTCTTAGGTTGCTATCGGCGATGAACCTGCAATAATTTATTAATCGCATCATCTTCGTGTCTTTGTAAGGCTTTGGCGCCACGAGATACTGTGGCGATACCAACCCCAAGCTGCTGAGAGATAGCGCGCTGGGTGACACCTTGTTGTAATAAATCAAAGATTCGCACTCGATTGGCAATGTCTTGCAATTCTTTATCGGTAAGCAGCGCAGCCAATACGGCTTCAATCTCTTGGCTATCGGTCAGCTCAGTGAGATGCTGTACTAGGCTTTGATAAGCGTCACGGGTATTATTAGTCATAGAGTATCGGATCACTATTAGGTATATTATTAAAGGCAGTTATTTAAGAGTTATTAAAATAAGCGCCGTTTCTTGTATCAGTATTCTAGTACACTAGAACTTTGATGTAAACCTTAAATTTACCCCATAAAAAAAGCAGCCCTTGAGCTGCTTTTTTAAATAGGTTAGTCGAGTGCTTAGCTATAGGCTAAACCTTATCTGACACAGCCATAATCAAAGTCTTCATTCATCAAGATGGTGCGTACCACGTTGCCTTGCTCATCTTTTTCATAATCAATGATAACAGGACGACCTAAATCAGGGTCACACTTTGGAATTAAGGCCACTGGGGTCAAATAACGCATGGTAGCTACTTTGGCATCACTGGGAATATTGCCCTTATACCAAGTCTTGTTTAGGCTTTGTTCTGACTCATCATAAAAGTCATCGCCATAAGCGTATAACTCATTACTTTGTGCCAAAAAGCATTTTTCTTGATTATTTAGCTCAGACAAAGGCTTTGGGGTTCTGTCATACAAGTTGACCCAAGTATCCTTAAGTCCGTACTTTTGGCTTTGCTGATTTAGATTGCTTAAGTCGCAGCTGCCTGCCTTAAAGGCTGAGCTAATGTCTTTGATTTCATTTGATGAGAAGAAAAACACTTTCTTTTGCGGCTGAGTGGCCACAGAGTCGGTCTTATTTTTATTACCTAACTTATCTTTGCTTTGACTGGTGCTCATGGTCGACACTTTGCCTTGAGAGGAGGACTCAAGGCCTTGCTGAGTCGCACAGCCTGTTAAAGATAAAAATAGGGCAGTTAAGCCTAGACAAGAAATATTTGATACTAATTTCATTTATTGCTCACAGGTTGAAAATTTAAATATGACCAAAAGGGGTCAGGGCTTCTTGCTTATTTAAAAACATATCGGTATCGAACTCAGCATCCAAGTCTTTTGGTGCTTCATGAGCTTTAAACTCTGCCTCTACACTTGGGATAGACTCATCTTTTAGCACATAAGCCCAAGCACGCTTACGCCCATTGGCATCATACTCCCAATACACCCCTTGTACCTCTGGCTCAAAGCCTGGCAGTGCGTTGACACCTTCTTCTAGGGCTAAGAAGTAGTCTAAGACAGCGCCGCCCCAAACTTCGCCAGGGACGATACAGTATACGCCTGGTGGGTAGGGTAGCGCCCCTTCCATCGCAATACGGCCTTCAATGTGGGATAAAGGCACCAATTCAATGTCATTACGCACAAATGAGTTATGGGCATCAAAAGCTCGCATCGCAAATTTAGGACGATGCTGTCTTTTGAACATTTGCTGCTGCAGCTGATTTAGCTTGTGCTTGGCATAAAAGTCATGCAAACGCTGACACAGCTCATTGATACCCAGTTTGCGATACTGAGGATAAGATTTTGCTAATGACGGCAGCACTTCACTGACCAAGCTATTGGCTTTGATGTGCGCCTCAAATCGTACGATACGTGCCACAAGATGTTGGAACTTAGCCAAGGTCTCAGCTGGGGTTAGCAAGAACAAAATTGAGTTTAAGTCCGCTTTTTCTGGAATTACTGAACTTTCACGCAAGTAATGGGCTAAAAGAGGAGCAGGTACGCCGGTTTCTTCATATTCACCGGTCTCCATATTAATCCCTGGTGTGGTTAGCAGCAGCTTACAAGGGTCAATAAAGTACTGTTTATCTTCATACTGCTCAAAATCATGCCAACGCTCGCCAGCTTTAAACTCAAAGAAGCGAATGTCATTGGCGATTTGCTCGGTATCATAATCCTGCCAAAGCTTACCATCAATGGTTGGCGGCACAAAAGGCTTAATTAAGGTACAAGTATCAAGCAGCATCTTACGCGCTTCAATACCACCGATCACGCACTCATGCCACATACGCTGACCGGCTTTGCCTTCATGCATTTTTGCGTTGACATCGAGGGAAGCAAATAGTGGGTAGAACGGACTGGTCGACACATGCATCATAAATGCATTATTAAAGCGCTTGTGGTTCACATAGCGTGCCTGCCCACTGATGTGATTGTCTTTTTTGTGGATTTGTGAGGCTTGTGAGAAACCTGCCTGCTGCTTATGCACCGATTGAGTCACCAAGATACCTGGATCATCTGGCGTCAATTCAAGCAGTAGCGGCGAGCAGTCACGCATCATGGGAATAAACTGCTCATAGCCAACCCAAGCACTATCAAATAAGATGTAGTCACATAAATGGCCTATTTTATCGACCACTTGACGGGCATTATAAATAGTACCGTCGTAGGTGCCGAGCTGAATTACGGCCAGTCGGAAAGGACGCTTGGCATCAGCACGTTCTGGCGCCACCTCACGGATGCGGTCGCGTATCTCAGCTTCATCAAAGCAGTGAGAGGCAATACCCCCGATTAAACCATAAGCGTTGCGGTCAGTTTCCAAATACACAGCCGTACCGCCGCTCATAGATAACGCGCCTTGATATACTGACTTATGGTTGTTACGGTCAAATAACACTAAGTCGTCATGAGCCACTAAGGCACCGATGGCAATTTTGTTTGAAGAAGAGGTACCGTTTAATACAAAGTAGGTTTTGTCTGCATTAAACACCTTGGCAGCATGTGCCTGAGCCTGATAAGCAGGACCTTCATGAATGAGAAGGTCACCTAAACCCACATCGGCATTACACGAGTCAGAGCGAAATAAGTTTTCGCCAAAATATAAGAAAAAACGTCGGCCAGAAGGATGACGACGGAAGAATTGACCGCCTTGGTGTCCTGGACAATCAAACGCAGCGTTGCCATAATCGGTATATTCACGCAGGGCTTGGAAAAAAGGAGGATCTAAGGTCTCGATGTAATGAGCGGCGGCAGCATTAACCAGCTGACCATTGTAATATTTTTGGTCATCAGCAAGCTCTAGCACGCCGTAAACATGCGGTAGCCATTCATCAGGAACACTGTCTCCATATTTAATGGCCACAAAAACAGGAATCGAGAACCCTAAGTCTTCAATCTCTGCATGTGCCTTAGGCAGATCTTCCATGGTCACTACAATGGCGGCGATATTAGTAAAATCGGTTGCCTCAACTTCAGTTAGTCTATAATTACAGTTAAGTGCGTATTCGATGCCATCGCTGACGGCTATTTTCATTATACTTTCCTTTAGATAGTCGAAGATCTTTAAATTTAATCCCAATTTCGACAGGTAAATCACCCAAGATTTTGGATAATTACCTACCTTTGCGATTACCCTGCCATTATTCCGAATTAAAAAGCAGTTAGCAAATTTTTTGCTCATTTTATGCCAATTATCTGACCCATTCATTGCTTTATGTACGGGTTTTATAACTTAGGCAGTCTTGAATGAGCATCAGTCTTGATAAGTACCGGTAAATATTGATAAGGACTGTAGTAACTCCCTCGTCAAAACTAGGGGCAGTATTGTATTGCAGGTCATATAACGCTTTATTATACTGACCGCTTTTTAGCTCGTATTTATTCATTTTCATAGCCATGCTGGAGTCAGCAGATGCCAGAATTTTCGAACTTACCCTTTCAAAACTTGGCTATTGATAGCCTTCCCTTAGCCTTTGGCATTATCATGGCCATTATCGGACTGGTGTTTTATACTCAAGGATTGCCAGGCAAATTCTGGCGCAGATTTTATGCGGTGTTGCCCGGTATTGTGCTGTGCTGCTTTATTCCAGCTATATTAAACAGCTTAGGCGTGTTTGCAGACGGCATCGGTACCCAAATCTACGGCTTTACTGCCACCTATTTATTACCCGCCAGCTTACTGCTGATGACCTTATCTATGGATGTGCCAAAGATTTTGGGGCTGGGCTGGAAAGCCATTGCCATGTTTTTTGCGGCAAGCTTTGCCATTGTTATCAGTGGGCCTATTAGTTTAGGTATTGCCAAATGGGTGTCGCCTGATATGTTCACCGATGACACTCTTTGGCGCGGATTTTCAGCAGTGGCAGGCAGCTGGATTGGCGGTGCGGCCAACCAAGCGGCGATGAAGGAGCTGTTTGGGGTCAGTGATGATCTATTTGGCATGATGATTTTGGTTGATACCACCAACGCCTCATTGTGGTTACTGGCTATCTTGATTATGGCCAAGCACAGCGAAAAGATTGATAGATTCTTACGGGCAGACACGGGCAGTATCGATAAAGTGGTCGCCGCAGTGGAAAGCTATGAGCGAGATAACGCCCGTCCAGGTAGCTTAAATGATCTAATGGTGATGTTTGGTCTGTGTTTCGCCATGGTGGGTCTGGCTCACTTTTTAGGCGGTGAGATTGCTGGATTCTTCTCGCCTTATACTTGGGCCGTACAGTATAGCTTTGCCAGCTCATTCTTCTGGATGGTGGTGATTATTACCCTAATTGGTGTTGGCTTCTCCTTCACCAAGGTGCGCCGCTTAGATCACATTGGTGCCTCCAAAATAGGTACGGTGTTCATCTTTGTTCTTATTGCTGCCATCGGTATGCAAATTAATCTAAATGGCCTGGTGTCTCAGTGGCGACTATTATTGATTGGTCTGCTATGGATGTTTATCCATGTGGTGATTATCTTTATTGTGGCTAGAATGATTCGTGCGCCTTTCTTCTTCTTAGCGGTAGGCTCTAACGCCAATACAGGTGGCGCGTCTTCTGCTCCAATTGTGGCTACTGCCTTCCACCCTTCATTGGCTCCAGTTGGGGTATTCTTAGGCATCTTAGGCTATGCGGTGGGGACCATCGGTGGTTATGTCAGTACTCAGCTTATGCGCTTGGTTGTGGGGTAATTTTGTTTATCGCTTGTTTTAAAAAACCTCTCTAAAACCTGATCAAATAAAAAAGCAGTGCTAAATTTAGCGCTGCTTTTTTATTGTCACCTTTGTACTGCTGCATCTCATTAGTTACACCTAATTTAAGCCGATGTTTTTAAACAAATTAGATTAAGCTGTGCACGCTTGTCCTAAAACTGTGCACTCTGAGTCAATTCATCTGGAGCCAACCTCGCTATATTGAAAAACCAAGTCATCAGGATGAATAACTAAATAGCCGTGTTTTCACACACATTAGACAGGGAGTCTTCCATGAGTACGTCTCAACGTTCAATCGATCCTATCACCTTATCTGTCGTCCGTGGCGCCTTAGAAACTGCGCAGCGCGAGATGACCACCACCTTAGAAAAAACTGCCCGATCTAGCGTATTTAACCTAGCACATGATTACAGCAATGCTTTGTTTGACCATATGCCCGAAATGATTTTGCAAGGGCAGGATATTCCCATTCACTTGGGCTCTCTTATGCCAGCAATGAAAGCTGTGGCCGAATATTATGGCGATGATATCCATGAAGGCGATGTGATTTATCATAACGATCCGGTATTTATGGGTAGTCACATTTTAGACTGCTGTATGTATAAGCCGGTGTTTTATGAAGGCGAATTGGTATTTTGGACCGTGTGTAAAGGACACGTGACCGATATTGGTGGCCCTGTACCGGCAGGATATAACCCAGATGCCAAAGAGATTTATGCTGAAGGCCTGCGTATTCCGCCCATTAAAATTTGGGAGAAAGGGGTCAAGCGTACGGATGTTATCAACTTAATCCACAGTAATATGCGCTCACGCCGTAACCAAGAAGGTGATTTAAATGCTCAGTACGGGGCATGCTCGGTAGGTGAGCGTAATATGATTGCCCTACTGGATAAGTACGGAGTAGAGACAGTCAGAGCCGCCATTGAAGAGCTTAAAAATATGGCGGACAACCACATGCGCACTTTAATCTCCTCTATCCCTGATGGTCAATATCATGGTGAGGCGGTATTAGAGGATTCAGGACATGGTCTGGGTGATTTAACCATCAGCGCTGATATCGAAATTACTGATAGCAATGTTCATATTAAAATTACTAGCCCGCCTCAAGTACCGTATTTCATTAACTCTTATGCCGGTAACTCTATGTCAGGAGTACTACTGGGTCTGATGATGTTTGCTCAGGTAGATCCGCCTTACAACGAGGGGCTGTATCGCTGCGTGACTGTTGATTTAGGCGAGCATGGCACCTTGTGTAATGCCAAAGAGCCTGCGCCTCATGTTAACTGTACCACCACACCGATGGAGACCTTAACGGATGCGGTGCGTATGGCCTTTGAAGCGGCTGCACCAGATAGAGTAATCGCTTCGTGGGGACATGCGTCAGGTATTAATATCTCAGGTATTGACCCGACCACTGGTGAGCAGTACGTCACCATGATTTTGGCATCCATTATTTCTGGGGCTGGCGCAACACAGCAAATGGATGGCTGGCATGCCTGCGGACCTCTGTGCTGCTTTGGTGCATTAAGCTCAGGTGATATTGAGCTATTAGAATATCAATACCCAATTTTAATTCACAAATATGGTCTGGCAGAAGACAGTGGTGGCGCCGGTAAGCATCGTGGTGGCTGTGGTACCGTCTGGGAGGTTGAACCCCTAGGTCATGACATGACGGTAGTAGCCTTTGGTGAGGGGCGTGAGTATCCCACTATGGGAGCCGCCGGTGCTGAGCAAATCTCTCCTGAGCTTAAATTAGGCCGCTTAGAGATAGTACATGAAGATGGGGTGACCGATTTATATAAACAAAACACTGTGACTCAAATCTCCCCGGGTGAGCGAGCAAGAAACACCAACCCAGGTGGCGGCGGTTACGGTAATTCTTTTGAGCGTGATATTGCTGCGGTATTAAAAGATGTCAGAGAACGGATTATCTCTATAGAAGCAGCGAAGCTTGAGTATGGCGTGGTGGTAGATCCTAAGACACTGCAAGTGGATGAAAAGCAAACTGCGGCATTGCGTGAGCAACAAAAACAGCAGAAAAAAAGCGCTTAAGGCCACAAACCCAAACTATAAACTCAAACTATTCGAAAGTATTAAAACCATAAGTATTAAAACCATAAATTAAGTTAAGGATGACTGATGAAAAACGATTTTCGTATTGGCGTGGATGCCGGCGGTACTTTTACCGACTTCGTATTGGCCGAAAGAAGTGGTGATATTCACTTATTTAAAGCCCCTTCCACACCAGAGGATGGTACGCTGGCCATTGCTAACGGTTTGCAGCAGATTGCAGATAAGTTTAATCGACCTATTGAAGAGATTATTACCGCTTGTGACTTGTGCATTAATGGCACCACAGTGGCGTTAAATGCGCTCATTCAAATGAAAGGGGTAAAGGTTGGCCTGCTATGTACCAATGGTCATGAGGACAGTATAGAAATCAGATTGGGGCATAAGGAAGAAGGCTATCGTTATGATGCCAGCTACCCGCCAGCCCCACAGATAACCCCTCGAGATCTACGTTTTCCGGTCAGAGGCCGAGTACTGGCGGATGGTACAGAGCATGAACCCCTAAATGAGAAAGACATTCTTGATGCCATTGAAATCTTTAAACAGCAAAATGTTGAAGCGGTCGCTATCTCATTTGTCTGGTCTATCCGTAACCCAGAGCATGAGCTTCGTGCTAAACAGCTCATTGAAGAGCACATGCCTGGCGTCTTTGTTTGCTGTGGCAGTGAGGTTTATCCGCAAATCAAAGAATACACCCGTACTTCAACCACTTTGGTGAATGCCTATTTAAGTCCAGTTATGTCCTCTTATGTGCATAAGATTGATGACTATTTTAAAAAGCTTGGTGCTGAGCAGCCGGTCCGCTATTTTCAGTCTAATGGCGGGCTAGCAGTAGGCGATATCATGCGCGAAAGAGCGGTAAATGCCATTAACTCAGGGCCTGCTTCTGCGCCTCAAGCCGGCCTACATATTGCCAGCCCCTTTGGTATTGATAACATCATTACTGTGGATATGGGTGGTACTTCTTTTGATATTACAATGGCCAAATCTGGACGTACGAGCTTAAACCGTGACATAGACTTCTTACGTAATCGTATTGGGGTGCCGATGATTCACGTTGAAACGCTTGGTGCAGGGGGCGGCTCGATCGGACACGTCAATACCTTCGGTATGCTAGAGGTTGGTCCACAAAGTGCTGGGGCGACACCAGGGCCTGCTTGTTATAGTAAAGGCGGCACCTTGCCCACAGTGACAGATGCCAATTTAGCTTTGGGTTATCTAGAGCCTAATGCCGTATTAGGCGGTAGCGTTACGTTAGATAAGCAAAAAGCTGAAGCTGCCTTACAACAGCACATTGCAGATCCTTTAGGTATTTCTATGCAAGATGCCGCATATGGGGTGAGTGCTATTGTGAACCAAAACATGGCCAATGCGATTCGCCGTATTACTATTGAAAAAGGCTATGACCCTCGTGACTTTGCTTTAATCTGTGCAGGTGGAGCCGCTGGCATGCACATTATCAGCTTGGCAGAAGAGATGGGGATTAAGACCATATTAGTACCTAAGATTGCTTCTTGCTTGTGTGCATTTGGTCAGATTATCTCCGATATCAAGTACAATTATCTGGCTACTCAGATGATGATTATGTCTCCATCTGCAAATCTAGATGCGTTAAATAACAAGCTTGAAGAGTTAGAAAAACAAGGCATCCAAAAGCTGTTAGAAGACGGCTTCTCTGAGTCGGATATTGTTATCGAGCGCACCATGGAGATGCGTTATGTGGGACAGGTTCATGAGTGTAATGTGTTAATCCCTAATGGGTTTATTGATGCTGATAAAGCGCAAGTGATCCTAGATAGATTCCATAAGCGTCATAAAGAGCTTTATACCTATGATGAGCTAGACAGCAAGGTTGAGCTGGTCAATATTGAGGTATCGGTCATGGGTAAAATTAGTAAGCCACAATTACCGACCTTACCGGCTCAGGTAGACGATATCTCTCAGGCACAAACTGGCACGCGTAGTATGTTGTTTGAAAGAGAAGAAGGTTGGGTAGACACACCAATTTATGATGGTGAAAAATTTGGTGCAGGCGCAACAGTCACTGGACCGGCCTTAATCCAAGAACCTACCACAACCTTAGTGATTAAGAGTGGCTGGCAAGCGGAGCTGCATCAGACGGGAACTTATAAGCTAAGTCCAGCTGCTTAATTGCTTAATGTTATCTGATTAATAGCAATGAGAGACTTAATGAATTGATTGGCGCAAAGCACAAAGGTGTTTTGCGTTTTTTTATAATTTGAAGTTAAGCTTATTTGTGATAGCTTTAGGAGTATGATTATTTATTGATAACTAACTACTTATGAGTGTTCAAGGATGAATACATACCCAAGCTTGCCTTTGAGTTATGATCTCGAGGAGGGAAGCAAGACAGGCCTGCCAGCCAAAGACAGATTAGGCGCTTTTGGTTGGCGACGCACCATCAACGATACCTACTTTGACTTACAAGTGAGCTTTGTACAGCCGCAGAGCTTCTTTGGAAGTTTAAATCAAGTGGGCTTGGATCAAATGGGCGTGTCTTATTACCATGCTAATACGGTGCATTATAAGCGTGAACTGATAACCAGTCCTGATCCTGAGCAAAGTGTGCTCATTACTTTTCCTATTTCAGGCAAGGTAAGTTTTAGTCAGCATAAACGGGATTTAACCTCTGGGCCAGGGGCTTTTTTTATTGAGCTGTCGCACCTGCCATATGAGTTTTATCACAACAAGGAAGCCAGCTTATACGTTATAAAAATCCCTTTATCGCTATTAACTTCACAAGTGAGCCAAATTGAGCGTGAGTTTGCGCGCAGCTTATCTCTTGAAAGCGGGGTGGGAAGGTTACTATTTTTCCAAATTACTCATATTATCAATACCATAAATCAGTATGAGCTGACCGATATAGAGCGGCATGTCTTAGAGCAGCAATTATTGAATTTATTGGTACTGCACCTAAGCTCTCCTACCGAAGCACTCATGAGTAGTAATACCGATGTGCAATCTACCCATCTAAAGCGTATTGAAAGCTATGTGTATAGAAACCTGCACAATCCAGATTTGTCTCCTGCGACGGTGGCTAAGGCTTGCCATGTCTCGGTGAGATACTTGCATAAGCTGTTTAAAGAAGCGCCGTATAGTTATTCAGAGTGGGTGAAGATTATGCGCTTAAAACAGGCTCATCAATTGCTCAGGAGTCAGCCATTTTTAAGTATCTATGAGATTGCCCAAAAGGTAGGTTATGGCGATCAAAGCTATTTTTCTCGTATTTATAAAAAACACTTTGGTTATTCGCCAAAAGATACTATCTACAAGCAGTGGCCTCAAAAGGCATAAAAGGGCGTATTTGAAGGACATAAACCATGTTTAACCTAATAAAAGACTGGCGAGAACAAAACATATTAGAAGGGAGCCGCTTTAGTGAAGACGATTGGCACCAAGTGGCAGGACAACTGGCTGTGCTGTCTAGGCTTAGTGAGGAGGAACTACTAAAGCTGTTTGACTTGGCGACTTTATTCTTGCATGACAAGTCTATAAAAGGGGCCAAAGACTTTGTGGTTACTGACAGCATGAAGCAGTCTATTGCGTTACAAGCCTGCCTACCGATACTTAACCTTGGGCTTGAATGGTACAAGGGCTGGTCTTCTATTATCGTCTATCCGAGAAGCTATCATACTAAGACCACTACGACAGATGAAATGGGGATTGTACACGAGGGAACACAGCATCGTAGCGGAGAGGCTTGGCTTCGAGGTCCGGTAGTTTTGTCTTGGAGAGAGGTTAAGCACTCAGGCGATCTAGATGGGCAAAATGTGGTGATTCATGAGTTTGTTCATAAGCTAGATATGCTAAATGGGCGTGCTAATGGGTTTCCGCCAATGCAGGCAGGCATGAATCCTGAGCAGTGGACACAGATCATGGAGCAGGGGTTTAGTGATTTTCAGCGCAATCCTAAACCTGGAATAGACCGTTATGGGGCCACCAATCCGGCTGAGTTTTTGGCAGTGCTAAGTGAAGTGTTCTTTGAAAGACCACAGGATTTGATAGACGCCTATCCTGATATTTATCAATTAATGACTGAGTTCTTTAAACAAGATCCTATGTCCTAGTTTACCGCTGCTCATCATAAGCATTACAACGTTATTCTGCTTGAGGCAGGGCTAAGCCTTACTTTTTAGCAATCTTTTTATACAAAGACTCTGCGTACAAGGTGTTATCAGCAATTTCTTGAGCGTATTTTTCTATACTGTAGGAGGGGACGCTATTTTTATTATCCTCATCATTAACTTTTTGATAGCTAACATCCTTACCGCTAAAGGAGATATGAGGCAGTTCTACCCAGAAGGTCTCAGGGTGATGCTGCTCTAGGTACTCTTGTAGATATAGTCGTGTGTTTTTCAAAAGATTGGTTTTCACACGATGCTCTGTAAAGGTTTGCTCATAAAGCTGTTCATCATGTAATACCTCATCTGCGGTTAGCTCTTCTATATCAGCTTCAGCGGACCGGTCTTGATATTGATTATAAATCACAGCATGCAACGTTAGACCTCGCTGAGCAATCGCTTGTAGGGCCAGTAGCGTATGGTTGATACTCTCTAATGTAGCAGAAGTCACCAGTACCACAGGATGTCCCTGAGATGCTATATAATCTATAGTAAGCAAAGACTCTGTTATAGGGGTCATAATCCCACCTGAAGTCTCTAACAACACCATTTCATATTTTAGTTTCAGCTGCTGCGTGGCTACGGTTATCCGAGTGGGATATAGAGGGATAGCTTCTAATGAAGAGGCTATATAAGGTGGAGCAGAGGCTTTGAACACAAACGGACAGCTAACCTGATCATGGTCAACCGGCTGTAGTGGTATTTGCATGAGCTGTCTATGAGTGATGATGTCTTCTGCTATCTTACCGTCACACCCTGTCTCGATTAGCTTTTGGGTAATGACATTAATGCCATTTTCTAATAACTGTTTGGCCAGATAGCCTGTTGCATAGGTTTTGCCGATACGGGTATCAACGCCGGTTATAAAAAATACGCTCATAGTTTTTCTGCTTCGTTATTTTTACTGTCTATTTTTATAAGTTACTTCTGGGATAAAGCAAGGGCTAGAGGAGGCTAAATGGTTAGTTTTGGGGCTTATATTTCAATAGTGCCACTCAAATAGCGTACCGCATGACCGGCTATCAATACTCTATCGCCTTGTACTTTACATTCAAGTTCACCGCCCCGGCTTGAGGCCTGATAAGCCAGTAAGGTGTCTTTACCTAATTTCTCGGCCCATAAAGGAGCAAGAGCAGTATGAATTGAGCCGGTGACAGGGTCTTCACCGCCAATGGCAGAAGAAAAATAGCGGGAAATAAAGTCATATTTTGAGTATGGGCTGTTGCTACTCTCTTTGTTTTGAATCTGACAAGTTACGGCCACACCATAAGGGGCGAGTTTTGCTAATACCTGTGTGTCCTGCTTAACATTTAATACATCTGAGGGCTGCTCATATATCACAAAATAGGCTTTTTGATTTTGATAAACCTCAACAGGTTTGATAGACAAGCCCTCTATTAAAGCTTGAGGCAGGCTAGTAATACGCTCAGGCTTTTGATTGGGAAAGTCCATCTGTATCTTGCCATCATCTCGCTTAGTGAGGGTTAATACGCCTACTGCCTTGGCATAAAACTGTACTTGTGATAACGAGGATTCTGTATCAAATAACAGATAAGCCGATGCTAAAGTGGCATGCCCGCAAAACTCTACTTCCTGTAAGGGAGAAAACCAACGGATATGATAGCTGGGAATAGGGCGGTTAGTTGTATTGTCGGCTTCTATCGACTGCACTGCTTGTCGTACCAAAAAAGCCGTCTCTGATAATTTGTTTTGCATAGCAATAGATTGCATCAACGCATCGTCAATCCATTTATCTAATACAATTACCGCTGCTGAATTGCCTTTAAACACCGTATCAGTGAAGGCATCTACAATGGTCATCTCCAATTGCACAGTCTAATCCTTATCTATTTAAGTAGGGCTCTATACCGTCCATTGATCATTAACAATGGCCACCAAATAGTATTTACCTTGATATTCCTCAAATACTAAACGCATGGATCGCCAGTCAATGCCAGCATACTCAGGATTTTTACCCGAATGATAAAACTCAACAAAGTCAGCGTTAGGATAAACTTCTTTAAGATTATTCAAGCTATTGCCTGAGCCTTGAAATTTATTAAAAGTAGCGCCTTTAAAGTCATATTGCTCAGCTGCGACCCAGCTATTAAGAAAATCGGGTAGGGTAGTGATGTACAAGTCGCCTACGCCATCTTTGGTACCCCAAGTGAACTTGATTCGAGATTGCTGCAAATAAGTGGCAAATTGCTCACGGCTAAATACCTTATCGGTCTCTTGTTGCACATAAGCGTACATACTAAAGCGGACGCCTTTGGTCGGATGGATATATGGGGTTAACGCCTGATAGTTATCCGTAGCTAAGTAACCTTGAATCTGTTTGGCTTGCTGCAAAATTTGAGTTTGCTTACTTTGCTCAGATGAGTTTTGGGTAGTGGCAGGTACGTTATTTGAGCCAGTTTGACCACCCACAGTAGCAGACGGCATACAAGCACTGATAAGCAGGCAGGTTGCCAAAACGCCAAGTAGTTTAGAAGTGGTTTTCGGTATGGCTTGATTATGAAGGTTTATAAGCTGAGTCATTAGGTTTCATCCTTATTATATAAGCCTGTTATGTTTAACAGAGGCTATTTATTATTGCAGAATAAATCAGAAGTTAACGCAGGTAGCAGTGTATTGTTTCATTTGCTCAGCCATATTAGCCATAGTAGAGGCGTTAATACTCTCTAAATCCTCAGTGATAGAGCCTGCCACATAAGGTAAGTCTACCCAATAAGTTTGTGGATGATGTTGCTTTAAATAGGCTTGTAAGTAAGTTTTGGTATCATCAGTTATTTCATTATCAGGCTCGTATTCTGAAGCAAGATGCTTATCGGGTTGCCATTGATTATAAATTACTGCGTGCAGAGGTATCTGGCGCTGAGTTAATGCCTCAATGCTCAATAAAGTATGACTGATACTTCCTAGACGACCCGAGGTTACCAGAATCACGGGGTAGCCCATATTTGCCACGTAATCTATGGTAAGTAGTGACTGTGTCAGCGGCACCATCAAGCCGCCAGCGCCTTCAAGCAGCACAATATCGTAACTATCAGTCAGGTGCTTCGTGGCCTGGGTAATCACCTGTGGGTCTATTAATCGACTCTCTAGCATAGAAGATAGATGCGGTGAGGCAGGTTTTTTGAACACATAGGGGCAGGTTAGACCTTGATGATCTACTGCTTGTAGTGGTATACCCATCATATCTCTATGACGAATAATATCCTCGCTAATGCCTTCACAGCCTGTTTGTATCAGTTTTTGAGTAATTACTGATGTTAGTGTACTGTTGGAATCGTGTTGAACTGCTCGTTGTGTTTGTTGCAATAGAGCTTGTGCCAAAGCCCCGGTAGCGTAAGTTTTGCCGATATCAGTATCTATTCCGCTGATAAAAAATACACTCATACCCAGTACTCCGATAGCACCTGGGTTAATCGCTCACACAGTAGAGCTAACTCATCATCGCTCATAATAATCGGCGGCATAATATAGACCAACTTACCAAAAGGTCGGACCCAAACCTTATGTTTTATTAATAATTGCTGAAAACGTGGCATATCAACCGACTCTTTTAGCTAAATTACACCGATAGCGCCTAAAATACGTACATCAGACACCTGTGTATATTCACTTAATGGCTGCAAATAAGGCTTTAATTGCGACTCAATATGACGCGCTCTTTTGGCATAATCACCGTCAATAATAAGCTCTAGAGAAGCTAAAGCCACAGAACAGGCTAGGGGATTGCCCATAAAAGTAGGGCCATGCATCAAGGCTGCATACTCGCTATTGGCAATGCTTTGAGCCACATGACGCTGACATAATGTGGCCGCAAAAGTCATATAACCACCAGTTAAGGCTTTGCCGACAGTCATAATATCTGGTGATATATCAGCATGCTGGCAAGCAAACATTTTGCCAGTGCGGCCAAAGCCTGTAGCGATTTCATCAGCGATTAATAGCACGTCATATTTATCACATAATTCTCGTAAAACCCTTAGATACTCTGGGTTGTAAAAGCGCATGCCACCAGCACCTTGTACCACAGGTTCGATGATAAATGCCGCCATTTTATGTTTATTTTGTTCAAAAAACGTACACAAATTAGTTTTTATATCAGAGGCTAATGGAGTGTCGAAGCCGGCTTCTGGTTTATCGGTAAATAGCTGTATCGGCAACTGTTTGCCATAGATACTGTGCATGCCAGGTGTCGCCATAATAGCCGGAGCGGGTAGTTGCTATTTGATTGCGCTCAGGCTTGTTTTGTGACAATTGATACTGCATGGCCATTTTTAAGGCAACTTCTACTGCAATACTGCCGCTGTCAGCATAAAAGATAGCATCTAAGCCATTAGGGACGCAGGGCAATCGCACTATAGAAAATAGCCGCTTTAGATTAGTTTATCTAAATAAAAGTTACTAAATAGTTAGAGACTA
>ERZ808040.287-NODE-287-length-47475-cov-4.948838_pt1 | contig 47475 bp, 42 predicted proteins | sample MGYA00380191_ERZ808040 | MGnify/ENA primary metagenome ERZ808040 (study PRJEB31490, sample SAMN06133395) | mouse gut metagenome | isolation source: J6 | host: mice | place: China: Chengdu | collected 2015-05 ...
GCACTCTTGCGAGATTTGCTTCGCAAAATCGTGAATGCATGCGTCTGACGACGCAGTTTCCTATAAAGTAAAAAAGCGCCGCCTGCGGCGCTTCGAAGAATGCTTTGCATTCTTCCCCAGCCAGGACGCAGTTTCCTATAAAATAAAAAACACACCTGCCGGGGAAATATCCGGCAGGTGCGCGCGCATTGTTTATTTATTTACAGGTATCTTCTTGTCCGTATATAAGATATGGTTGATCAGCCATCCCAGCAAGAACTCAAGCAGCTCCTGGAGATACTCTTCCGGGTTATCTTCCACATCACTTAAATTGATATTTTCCAGCTTATCAATAAAAGCTTCATGGGCACGCTTCTGCACATCAAACCCGTCATACCCGATATCCGCCATATACTCCTCTTCGTCCCCGAAGTGTTCCTTGGTATAAGCTTTCAATTCATCCAGTATTTCCATAATTTTGTCATAGCCGGAAGAGGCATCCAGGGATTTCACCAATCGGTTGGCCCTGCCCACAATCTCAAACAAGGTCTCATGCTCCTTGTCGATCAGGTCTATGCCGGTGAGATATTCCTCCGTAAACTCGCAGGGGTTCTCCCTGACCATCCACTCTTCCAGAGGGGGCAGTTTCCCAATCATGATATCACTGCTCAAAATATGGCGGTAAAGCCATTTTGCCAAAAAGGACACAAGATCCGTCAGCACACGCTGCTGGCCCTCTTCCTCTTCTATGTTTGCTAAATCCAAACTCAGAATTTTATCCCGGAAGAACGCATGCTGCGCACGTTGAAGGATCAGCTCCGGATCCCGTATCTGAACCATGTATGCTTCTTCATGGTCAAAATGTACTTCCGCATAGCGGTCAAGCTCCGTGAGGATGTCTTTTATCTGCTGGTAGTAATCACTGTGATAATCCGTAGCCGCAAGCTGATAAGCTTTGTTCAGCAGCTCAAACAAATGGCGGTGCTCTCCGTCAAGCTGTTCTATCCCTGTCAGACAGTCATCCGTAAACTCAAACATGAATTTCATCCTCCTGAAATAACTTCACTTACCGATGCATCGCTTTCGCCGGAAATCTGCCTATTTGCCGCCTCCGGCGACATTCCCGTCTGTATTTGCAGTCCCACCCGCCTGCGCGGTCTCATTTGTATTTGCGTTCACATTCTTATGGGGGGATTGCCCTACGATCTCAATGCCCCTGCTCACAGCCACTGTGACTTCAATATCCCTCTGCATCTGGTTCGATTCAAAACGATACAGCACCTTACCTTTCAAAGATTGTACATATTGCGCCGGCAGGCGGTTCAGCGCATAGGTGGCGATATCCATCCGGCAGTTCTCACATTTGCAGTAGTCCGTGCCCGGCCACAACTGGTCGATCTTTCTCAATACCGTTTCTTCCATTAAATTTATCAGTTCCGTCATACCCTTACCTCATAAAATAGCTTTGCTCACAATAAAACTACTGTTAACAGTATAAAACATTTTTACGGCAGATACAAGACGCAATGTTTAAATGTGTTTTTGCCCGGGCACGAAAACAATACCTTTCACTCAACCGCAAAAGACTTTTGAAAAGATTTTCAATCACTATTACAATTTTACCTCCGGCAGCTTTGCGATGGCTTCCACCAGCTCTTCGTCCGTGGGGATATAATCGCTCATTTCCCCGTCATTGTATTTCTGGTATGCAACCATGTCAAAGTAACCCGTACCGGTTAAGCCGAATACAATATTCTTCGCTTCCCCTGTCTCCTTACATTTCATCGCCTCATCAATGGCAACCCTGATGGCGTGGCTGCTCTCCGGCGCGGGAAGGATGCCCTCGACTCTGGCAAATGTCTCCGCCGCTTTAAATACCTCCGTCTGTTCCACGCTTCTGGCCTCTAAAAGTCCCTGGTCATACAGCTCGGAAACCGTTGAGCTCATGCCATGGTAACGAAGGCCTCCCGAATGGTTTGCAGAAGGCATAAATCCGCTTCCCAGGGTATACATTTTGGCAAGCGGGCACACTTTCCCCGTATCGCAGAAGTCATAGGCATATACTCCTCTTGTCAGGCTGGGGCAGGAAGCAGGCTCCACTGCAATCATCTTATAATCCGCTTCCCCTCTTAAGATTTCCCCTGCAAAAGGGGAGATCAGTCCGCCCAAATTGGATCCGCCTCCGGCACAGCCGATAATGATATCCGCCTGAATGCCGTACTTATCCAAAGCGGCCTTTGTCTCCATGCCGATGATAGACTGATGGAGCAGCACCTGTGAGAGCACCGACCCCAGCACATAACGGTATCCTTCCTGGCTGGTTGCCGCTTCCACCGCCTCCGAGATGGCGCACCCAAGGCTTCCTGTGGTTCCCGGGAATTCTTCGTTAATCTTACGTCCTACATTCGTATCCATGGAAGGGGAAGGTGTCACTTTTGCCCCGTAAGTACGCATCACTTCACGCCGGAAGGGTTTCTGCTCGTATGAACATTTTACCATGTAAACCTGGCAGTCTAAATCGAAATAGGAACAAGCCATAGAAAGCGCCGTCCCCCATTGCCCCGCGCCGGTTTCAGTAGTGACGCCTTTTAACCCCTGCTTCTTAGCGTAATACGCCTGTGCGATGGCAGAATTCAGCTTATGGCTCCCCGATGTGTTATTTCCCTCGAATTTATAATAGATATGGGCAGGTGTCTGCAGCTTCTCTTCCAGGCAATACGCCCGTACCAAGGGCGACGGACGGTACATTTTATAAAAATCCCGGATTTCCTGGGGTATGTCAAAATAAGGCGTGGTGTCGTCCAACTCCTGTTTCGCAAGCTCACGGCAGAAAATACCGGAAAGCTCCTCCTCCGTAATGGGTTGCAAAGTCCCGGGGTTCAGGATCGGCGCCGGCTTCTTCTTCATATCCGCACGTACATTGTACCACTGCTTTGGCATTTCCCCTTCTTCCAAATAGATTTTATAAGGTATCTTTTTCTCCATGCTGCTCCTCATTCTTTCCATCAATATCTTTCTTTCGATATCTTTTTTTCGACATCTTTCATTGATTACTTTCTTTTATTTATCCGTTGTTCTATAGCGGCTCCGGGCATGGCTGCCCCGGCAGGTCATCTGCCTGGACTCCCCTCAGCCGTCAGTCCGTATATCTCATACATGGAAAGCATATTCTGGTACATCATCTTCCGTGACAGCATCTGCTGGTAAGTAACTGTCTTTACTTTCCCCTCCGACTTCATCTTATCCATCTTGGATAAGATGTCTGCATATTCCTTCTGCACTGCTGCCAGCATCTTCTCAAATGCTTCCAACCTGCCGTTTTCCATATATCATTCCCTCTCCATTACCGTTACGCAGACCGTGTCGCCGGGCTGTTTTCCTATTTTGGAGCGGATATCCTTCCGTATGCCAATGATATAGCAGACACTGCCATCCGCATTTTTAACGCCCATATTTACAATGCTGCCATCGTAAGGTTCCCCGTCAAAGGTAACATGGGCCTTCACCCTGCCTTTGCCAAATTCCGTCCTGATATCATAGGGAAAGGCCACATATGCGCCGCCCTTCCCTTCCGCTTCATAGATCAGGGATTCATATTCATAAACTTGCCGGTCCAGGTCCAATCCCCCCTTCCCTGCTGTGCGGAAAAGGCACAATTGCCCTGCCATGCTCACACATTATGTTCCACACGGATATGATCATACTTCCGGTACATTTCAATGGCCTCCGAGAGATTGTGATACCCCATCAATACCCTTTCCTTGGCGCCGTCTGCCAGTTCCATGCAAAGGTAGTAATTGGTCTGCCTCTTGGAACGTTCTTTTTCGCTGTGTATCCGGACGATCTCTTTATTTTCCACCACTATGTTTTTAAATTCATGGCTGAACGTCCACGGGTCTCCCACCCATATATCATCAATCTTCCGGGCAACGTCAAACCCATGGTCAAGCTGCGCCATTGTGACTTCCGGGTGCTTCTCCAGAAAACGATCCACCTTTTTGCTCACCGGGTTGGCAAGCTGCTTGAAAAAAATAAACAGGGCGACCAGGAGTATAAACAACCCTATGGCCGATAAACCATATATATTGCCCAAAGATTCGTCCAATATGGGCGTCAGTCCCTGTAATGCCAGGAACGCTGAGGGCGCGTACTTCCATAAAAGGACTCCCGCCATTAACAGACACCCCAAAAGGAGGAACCCTGTGCTCATCCATGCCTTCTTCGTCAACTTTTTTACCATTGCTTTCCTTCTCCTTCGTTATCCTACTTTACCGAACATGTCTGCAAAGCACATCCCGCCGGCGTATGTCACAAACATATTCGAAAGCATTATAACACAAACCATGCAAAAAAGAAATTATTTTTGCATGGTTTTTAACTCTTTATTCCGGAAGCATACTCCGGTTCAACCCGATATAGGCAAGCAGGAGGTACACCGCATAGATCAGGAAGAACAATCCCAGCGCCGGGCAGACAGATATCCAATATAATAAGATCCGGGCAGGCTTCCGCAGCCTTTCGGGGAATCTCCGTAAAATCCGTCACCGCCACGGGGCAATATCCCTCGTTTCCCAACAAAAGCTCCAGCTCTTCACGAATGGCACGGTCATCCTCCACAATCATAATTTTCTGCATTTTGTTCTCGTCCCTTTGTTCCCCTAATTTCCGTCTTCAGCGGAAGCACCAAGGTCTTTTGTCCTCCCCTGTCCATAGAATGACAGGGCCGGCAACGCGGATCATGTGAAAAAATATCTATTATTTGGCAAATATACCACAGCATATCATAGCGTATGGTAAAAATCAATGATACCCAGGGAAGCTTCCAATGCCCAAAACGGTTCCGAAACGCCTGAAACTGTGGTATACTGATAGAAGCATACTAAAACACTCCGGAGGGGGGAGAATGCAAAACGGAAAGGGAATGGATACACTATGGAAAACAAAGAAAAAACAGAACTATTTGAAAAAATGCCCATCCCAAGAGCAGTAATGACGTTGGCGGTCCCCACCATCCTGAGCTCACTTGTCATGGTCATTTATAATCTGGCCGACACCTACTTCGTGGGAATGCTGAACGACCCGGTACAAAACGCTGCCGTCACCCTGGCCGCCCCTGTACTGCTGGCCTTCAACGCTGTCAACAATCTCTTCGGCGTAGGCTCCTCCAGTATGATGAGCAGAGGCCTGGGGGCCAAAGACTACGACACCGTCTACCGGAGCTCCGCCCTGGGATTCTACTGCGCGCTGATCTGCGGGTTATTGTTCTCGGCCCTGTATACTGCTTTCCACACTCCCCTGCTGGCCATGCTGGGGGCGGACAGCCTCACCGTTTCCGCCACCGGCGATTACTTGAAATGGACGGTCACTTTCGGGGCCGCCCCCGCTATCCTGAACGTAGTCATGGCCTATCTGGTACGCGCGGAAGGTTCCTCCCTCCATGCCAGCCTTGGCACCATGAGCGGATGCCTGTTGAATATTATACTGGATCCCATCTTCATCCTGCCATGGGGATTGGATATGGGCGCAGCCGGTGCAGGATTTGCAACGTTTCTGTCAAACTGCGTTGCCTGCATATACTTTTTTGTCTTATTGTTTATAAAACGCGGACATACTTATGTCAGTATACGACCTTCCCTGTTCCGCTTCAAAAAAGCCATCGTCCTGGGGATCTTCGCAGTGGGGATTCCTGCGTCCATCCAAAACCTGTTGAATGTGACGGGCATGACTGTGTTAAATAACTTCACCGCTTCCTACGGCGCTGACGCCGTGGCAGCAATGGGGATCTCCCAGAAGATCAACATGGTCCCCATGCAGATAGCTTTTGGCCTTTCCCAGGGCATCATGCCCCTGATCAGCTACAATTACGCCAGCGGTAACGTAAACCGTATGAAGAAGACCCTTACCTTCACCATGAAAATAAACCTCACCTTCATGGCCACCCTCGCTGCCGCCTACTACTTGGGAGCGGAATTCCTGATCACACTCTTTATGAAGAATCCGGCAATTGTGGCATACGGCACGAAATTCCTCCGGGGGTTATGCCTGGGAATGCCTTTTCTGTGCATGGACTTCCTCGCCGTGGGTGTGTTCCAGGCCTGCGGCCTGGGCCGGAAATCCCTGGTCTTTGCCATCCTGCGGAAAATCGTCCTGGAAATCCCGGCGCTGTTCCTCCTGAATCATCTCTTCCCGCTGTACGGGTTGGCCTACGCGCAGCTCACGGCGGAGGTGATCCTGGCTGCCGCAGCCGTTGCCGTCCTGTTGAGATTGTTCCAAAAGCTCCGGCGGGAGCAGGACGCTTCCGTCAATTCTGCCTCCTGATCTGTTCGCCCCTGACAGGCGCATAACGTGCCAGGCAAATGTCGTCAAGGTTCTCCCTGTGCATATCCACCGCCGTGATCTGGTGGTTATCATAGGTGGTATAGTAGTAGATTCCTTTATCCGCATTACAGCAGCATGTAAAAATAGTGATCTCATACTTGCCGTCGCTCAGGTCACAGCATCCCCTCTGCTGGTCTACAGCGCCGAGGATGTGGAAAAACTGGCTGACGCTCTCGGATTCCGAATCCCCGGAAACGGAATTCATTTTAACAAAAGCCGCCCTGATAAAACGGGACTGGGAAGACAGATCCCCGGGTAACCCCAATGCCCCCATGCCACGGCTGTATGCGGATAACTGCAGTTTATCGCAGAAATGGTTTTGTGGTTCCCTTGGAGATAAGTTCATGTAGTTATTCAGCTGGAACATCTGCTCATTAAAGGGAGGGTTATTCGTTAGTATCCCTACCGGGTTGTCATATACTTTGACACCCCCTTCCACAGATTCCACCGTGACAGCCTCGTCCCGGTCCGCAATGATCCAATGGAGCTGTGCCACCGGAAGCTTTTCGCTGAAAGAAATGTTGGTAAGGTTAATTCTCTCCAGCAGCGCCCTGGCTTCTTTTACGGATCCGCACTTCCCCAGGATCCAGGGAATGAACTCAAACTGCGCCAGATTATCCTTATCCGGCATGGGGTTCTTATAATTCGCATTCCCCACAAAGTTCAAGCCGGCCATACCCAACCCCTTCTCATTCACCGCCTCATAATAAAGGGGGCACTCTTCCTCCACATGGGCCATACCGATCATGGCATAATGTTTTGCCATGATCCCCATATTGCGGAAGCGGAAGGGATAGTTGCGGGGCGTCACCGTTATCTCGTCCCCATAAGAAAATTCATAGTCCAAGGTTCTGCCAAAGTAGAAATCTTTTGTCTTGTACGTTGCCGCTGTACACATCAAATTACCTCCTTCATTGGAACAAATCATACGCAAGATGATCTGAGTTCCCGAAATGATGGCTGATTACCCGCAAGACGCATTATCAAACATGCACCGAGCCGGTTCCCTATACATAAAGTATGCCACAGAAACCATAAAATATCGCCTGGCACACCGCTTTTATTCCGGCAGATATCTCTGATACAATGCAACCTGGTCCCTGATACAGATCCAGGCGCTGTCCGACCCTGCCGTCACACAGATATATTCCCTTCCGTCATGGTCCGATGCCAGGCTGGCCGCACAGTTTTTAGACTGATCCACGTACCCTGTCTTAGCGCACAATACCTCTCCGTGGGTATCCCTATCCTCTATCCTGCGCAGGAACAAGTTAGAGATATCGATCCCCCCGGGATGTTCCGCCGTGGACGTTGTCACATAACGGTGTTCCGAAAGTACCTTTCGGCAGAATTCGTTGTCCGCAGCTTCCTTCAAGATGACCGCCATATCATAGGGCGTGCTGTAATGGTTTTCGTCGTACAGGCCTATACAATTTGTAAAATGAGAGGTTTCCGACAATCCCAGTTCCACCAGCTTGTCGTTCATCATATCCACAAATGCCTCATGGGAGCCTGCCACATATACCGCCAACCCAAGAGCGGCGTCCGCCCCTGACTTCAAAGCCGTACCGTAGAACAAATCTTCCACAGGTATCACTTCGCCAACCTCAAACCCTACATTGCTGCAGTCATTTACGAAGCTGTAGTCGGTAATATCAATCGTCATGGTAAAAGTGCCGTCCATATCCGTTATATGCTCCGCCGCCACCAGCACCGTCAATATCTTCGTCATGGAAGCCGGGTTGATCCGGCTCCATCCGTCTCTCTGGGCCAGTACTTCACCGCTCCCTACATCGATCATGATGCCGTGGGGACTGCTGATCTCTCCGCCGAAACCGTCGGTATGCTCCGTGGTACCCGCCTGGAATACCTGCCGCGGCGCATCCGGCAGCACCGACACCACCGCGGAGGCTGCGTCCGACGGTATAACGGCCGCGGAAAATCCCCCTGCCTGCGTGTAAACCAGGGTTTTTGAAAGGGCGTCGGCTACGAAGTCCTCCGGTTTAGTGCCCCCGCTGCCGGACAGGGAACCGTCCCCGGCAGCGGAGCCAAGGGTATCTCCCTTTCCGGACGCAACGCCCTCCTCCGGACGCAATGCCTTAAGGATACCCGCGGTTAAGAGAAAGAGGCACAGAACCGCAGCAACTGCCATAGCCGGCACCCCATATCGGAACATCAATTCCCGCCGGCGTTTCTCCCTTTTCATTTCTTCGATTCTCTTCCTGCGTCTTCGCCGCCTTTCCTGTTCCTCTCTTTCCTCCTCACTCAACTCCGTTTCCCGAAGAGGTTCTTTCGGCATGTCTGTTGCCCGGAAAGGTTGTCTGACCCGGCCCGTTTCCCGGAAGGGTTCTCCCACCTGACCCGTTTCCCGGAAGGGTTGTCTGACCTGACCCGTTTCCCGGAGGGGTTCTATGCCCCGCCCTGTTGCCCGGAAGGGTTCTTCCGGCCTGCTATCCCGGCGCTCTTCCTTCCGGATGCTTAATTCTTCCGTATACATAAAACTCCTTTTTTCCACACTTCCAATCATGCCGCCAAGAGGACCACAGACATCTCTCTAAACGGCACAAACAATCCCAGGAAACTACAGGTCCCGGGAGTCTGTTATCTCTTGCAAAGCTTCTTTGAATCGCATATAGCGTTCCCAAAACTGCACATAAAAATCCTGCCCTGTCCCATATTCCGCCATATAAAAAATCTTGAGGAGGGCCATGTTGGCCTGCTTTGCCACCGCTTCGTCCCCGCAGTCTCCCACAAGCGCTTCCAGCTCATTCAAAAGGGAATGCCACCGGCAGATAAATTCATGGTACTTTTCCTGCTGTGGCGTGTCGATCCATTTGCTGACTTTTACCTTTGACCGGTTGCCTGCCGAACATTCATGGATCTGGAGGATGTATTTATAATCGCCGTCCTGGTAATACCTGCCCAGCGGAAACAGTCTGCATATTCCCGGCCTGAATTCATGGATACCACAGCGTCCATGGCCGTCCAGGAATACGCAGGCCTCCTCCTGCCCCGACATGCTCAGGTTTGGCAGAATACAGCCGTCAACCACATTTAATTCCGCTGCACCCTCCTGCAGTAAAGCTTCAAATCCCCTTCCCAACCCCGTTTCCAACCTGTACACGTCATAGGGGTCGAGGATAACCGATTTGCCCATGCCACGGCAGCAGTCAGAGCATCCGCCGCATCCGTGGCAATCTGCTTTCACCATATCGTTTCTGCCGTATAACCGTCCGTCTGAAATTTCCGCAAGGCTGACATTTCTCTTCAAGATTTAATTCCCCTTTTCACCTGATATTGCAGACTGGTGCCTCAAAATCCATATTTGTCCACAAGACGCCTGTACTCATCCTCCGTGACAGGGATGATCCCGCCATGCCGTTTCTTCGTGTATCCCATATCAAACTCACTGTCATCCAATATCCTGAATTCTCCGCCGGCAAGGTCGTCCGTCACCAACGGCAGATACCCCTTCCCGGAAGCAAACCTGTCTACAATAAGGCACCATTTCCTGCTGTCATTAAACCGGAAAATCTCAGGCCCTTCTACCCCGTACAACCCATCCAGCGTGGCAGACCTTACCTCCTTAAAATCCTCCGGGTGCAGCGTTTTGCTGAAATCGATGCAAATTACCTTAATGGTCTCATCTTTTGTATAACGGTAATACCCCTGTTCCGTATGGATGATAGTGCTGTCTATCACATGGTTTTCCTTTTCCATAAAGACAAAGGGATCCGTGAAATTCTCAAAGTCCGTGGTATAAGAAGCATATATTTTCTGCTTCCCATCCACCATGGAGGCCCAGAATACAAGTACTGCATCCTTCTCCGCGTCATAAATCGCCTCAGGCGCCCAAACACAGCCTGCCCCTTCCACCCCTATGGTATGGGGTTTGGGCCCCTGCCAATTTACCAGATCCTCAGATTTCCACACAAGGATATCCCTGCTCCCGCCGTATTGTGCCGTTTCCCAGCCTTTTCCCGACTCAATCCTCAAATCTGTGGCAATCAGGTAAAACATATCCTCCGTGCGGATCAAAAAAGGGTCCCTGGCCCCCTTCTCACCCACGTCACTCCTTAAAACTGGCCTTCCTTCCGTCAAATCACGCCAATGTAACCCATCACGGCTTACGGAAAAATAAATCTGTTCCCCGTCCTTCCGTTCACTGGTAAAATGTGCGAATAAATATCCCGTATACTCCATCTGCCCTCTCGCCCTTTCGTCGTCTCTTTTGTTGCTTCCTAATATTGATCCCCTTAATCTTTCCCCTTGTTATTTCTCCTGCTCTGTCTTCTTGTTGTTTCCTCTTATTGTTTCCTCTTGTTATTTCCCCTTATTGTTTCCTCTTAGTCTTTCCCCTTGTTCCTCTTATGCTTCTGTGCCGGCCATTTTCCGCAGGGCTGCCCCTTCATTTCAGCGTGCTTGCCCCCTGAGGCAGTCTTCCCTCTTAAAGCAGGCCTGATGAAGCATGCTTCTTTTCCATGATTTCCCTCAGGCTCTGGGAATAAGGGGCCCTGGCCACGCCATACTCTGTGACGATACCGGAGATAAGGTCATGTGCCGTAACGTCAAAAGCCGGGTTATAAACTTTTACGCCTTCCGGGGCCATCCTCTCTTTATACCACATTTCCGTCACTTCCCGATCCGGCCTCTCCTCGATCCTGATCTCCGCGCCGGTGGGCGTCTCCATATCTATTGTGGAAGTAGGCGCACAGACATAAACCGGAACACCATAATGCTTTGCCACCGTAGCTACCACGGAGGTGCCAATCTTATTGGCTGTGTCACCGTTTGCCGCCACACGGTCGCAGCCTACGAACACCGCCTGCACCAACCCCCTGGACATCACATTGGCGGACATGTTGTCACAGATCAGCGTCACATCCACCCCCGAAGAGTGAAGTTCAAAGGCGGTGAGCCGTGCCCCCTGTAAAAGAGGCCTTGTCTCGTCCGCATAGACACGGAATCCATACCCCTTTTCGTGCCCCAGATAAATAGGCGCCGTAGCCGTGCCGTATTTCACCGCCGCAAGCTTCCCTGCATTGCAGTGCGTCAGTATCCCGTCGCCGGGTTTTACCAGTCCTAACCCATTCTCGCCTATTTTACGGCAGACTCTGATGTCCTCATCCCTGATATCCAAAGCTTCCCGGCGCAGAGCCTCTCTTACCTCCGCAACCGATTTCCCTTCGTCCCTGCCTGCCTTCAGAGCCACGGCTTCCATGCGTTTCAGCGCCCAGGAAAGGTTTACTGCCGTAGGCCTGGAGGAGTCCAGATAGTCCTTATATTCACGGAACCTGTCATAAAAATCTCCGAAATCCTCCTCCTGGATCTGTTTCGACAACACATAAATTCCCATGGCCGCAGCCACACCAATGGCAGGGGCCCCGCGTACCTTCAACAGATAGATGGCATCCCATATATCCTGGGCCGTCTTCAAGGATATCAGCTCTGTCCTGCCGGGGAGCAGGGTCTGGTCAATAATCACCACAGCGCTCTTTTCGTCGTCCAAGGCAACCGTATCGTATTCCATAATATTGTTTTCCATAGAGTTTCCCACACCTTTCCGTAGCACACTCTGCTACCTGATAATATCCGCAAATTCTGCCCCTGCGGCCCTGGCCAGATCCTGAGGTGAGAGTTCCAGCTGGGAACCGACCCTGCCTCCGCTGACAATCATCTTATCCAGCATCCGGGCAGTGCTGTCTATCCTGGTGACATACTGCTTCTTCATCCCCACTGCCGTACAGCCGCCCCTGACATAACCGGTGACCATGTTGATGTCCTTCACATGGATCATCTCCACACTTTTCTCACCCACGCTTTTGGCCGCCGCCTTCAAATCCAATTCCTCCGCAACAGGGACCACGAACACATAATAATTTTTGCTGTTCCCAACCGTCACCAATGTTTTATACACTTTCTCATATGGCAGCGAAAGCATGTCCGCTATCTGCAGTCCGTCTATGAATTCATCACATTCGTAAGTGTATTGTTGAAAAGGGATCTTCATGCTTTCCAAAATTCTCATGGCATTTGTCTTTACTTCTTTTTGTTTCGCCATATCTACCTCCCTGCGCCTTCCTTGTCAACACTTTACCATACCGACAGGAAATCAAGCACAAACAGGACGACCATTTGATTTCACCCGGCAAGGCAACGAAAGAATCAATAAATTTGAACAATTTATTTTACCATATATCCCCGTTTTAAGCTACGTTTTATTCGTTCAAAAAATGGTTTACAAAATCCGGTTCCTTTGGTATACTGATTTCACAATTTATATTCAAGTGATTGATTTAGAAAAGCAATGACAAGAACAAGTAACACACGGTGGAACGTACAGAAAGCTGCCGGCCGATGAGAGGCGCATGGGAAGCAGTGTGTGAATACATCTTTGAGCTTCGCACCAAATGCTGTTTTATCGTTACCCCACGAATTAAGGTGGTTTTATGGACAGTTAGTAGGCTGCGACGGTTCCTGCATCCGTTATCGTGCTAGAGTATAAACCCGACGGATTTTATCTGTCCGGCAGTACTTCCCCTGCCCAGCCGATTGAGCGGGGTTGCCGGGAATATCTGTCCGAGAGGCTGTACTTGAAGAGGCCGCCAGGCGTGAGCCTGGCAGTAAACATTAGGTGGTATCACGAGACGTTATGCTCTCGTCCTTTTGAAGGACGGGAGTTTTTTGTTTTCGTTTTCATTGTGCATCTTGATCAATACCTTGCAAAATCGAAGGGAGAAAACAGAACAATGGAAAAACAAAACACAGAGCAGGTAAGAGCAATGGCAGAACACCAGATGAGAATCATTAAACAAGGCGCCGCCGATCTCATCGGAGAAGCGGACCTGAAGGAAAAACTGGAAAAGAGCATTCTCACCGGGATCCCCCTGAACATTAAATTTGGCATGGACCCCAGCGCCCCCGACCTGCATCTGGGGCATGCAGTTGCCCTGCGTAAGTTAAAACAGCTTCAGGACCTGGGGCATACTGTCATTATCATTGTGGGTGATTTCACGGGAAAAATTGGCGACCCTACGGGAAAGAGCAAGGGCAGGAAGGCTTTGACAGATGCCGAAGTATTGCGCAATGCCCAGACCTATCAGGAACAGGTATTCCATATCCTGGACAGGGAGAAGACCGTAGTCCGTTACAATGGCGAATGGCTGGAGCTGCTGCAGTTGGACCGGATACTCAAGCTTGCTTCCACCATCACTGTGGCAAGAATGTTGGAGCGGGACGATTTCCAGACCCGCTTCCGCAACAATATGCCTATCGGACTGCACGAATTCTTTTACCCCCTTATGCAGGCCTATGATTCCGTGGAAATAGAGGCTGACCTGGAACTGGGCGGCACGGACCAGACCTTCAATATCCTCATGGGCAGAAGCCTCCAGAAAGAGATGGGCCAGGAACCCCAGGCAGCATTGTTCATGCCCATTTTGGAGGGGACAGACGGAGTGGAGAAAATGAGCAAAAGCCTTGGCAATTACATCGGTATCTACGAAGATGCCAGGAATATGTTCCAGAAGGCCATGCAAATACCCGACGGCATGATCCTTAAATATTTTGAGCTGGCCACTGATATTTTGCCGGAAGATCTGGACCGGATCAGGATATCGCTGGACAACGGCTGCAATCCCAGAGATGTCAAACTGCATTTGGCGGAAACAATCGTCTCGTTATACCACACCCCTCAGGAAACGCAGGAGGCAAAGGAATTTTTTATCCAGGCTTTTTCCAAGAGAGAGATTCCCCACCAGGTAGATACCCTGTCCGTTCCCCGCGAACAGGGACGGCTGTCAGAATATATCCAACTCCTGGTTTCCGCAGGTTATGCCCCAAGCGGAAGTGAGCTCCGCAGGATGGTAGCCCAGGGCGGGGTCAGCAAAAACGGGAACCGGATGGAAAGCGTGGACGAAATAATAAACTCCGGGGATGTGCTGAAAATTGGGAAACGCAAATTTGTTAAAATAACAAATCAGCTGTAAATTGAGCTGCAAGGCTATGCGGAGGAATTGTTGAACAAAATTGCGGCAAGATAGAGGCCAAGGCTGCGGCATAGTACAGCAATTTCGTTCAATCGGTGTGAACTAACAACATTGTGTTAAAACCCAGGCTCGGCCTCTCGGCCGAGCCTGCATATATTTGGGGTCATGCTAATGTATCCCTGTACACTCTAAGAACATTTTTCCAGAAAATATGATCCAGCTGGCTCTCGGAGAACCCTGCCCTGCGCATTCCTTCCCAGAGAGCTTCCATTCCCTCCGCCCCTGGGATTTCCTCATAAGTGCTGATGCCGTCAAAATCACTTCCCAGGCCCAAAACCTCAATACCCCCCACATTGGCAATGTGCTTAGCATGGCGTGCCACTGACTCAATAGAGCCGTGGTTTTCCACTCCTACCGGCTTCTCTTCCAGGAAGTCAGCACAATAGTTAAGTCCCATAACGCCTCCACGTTCCGCCAGCTTCCGTATCATGTCGTCCGTCATGTTCCGCACGCAGGGGCAGACGCTCCTGGCATTGGAATGGCTTGCCACAAAGGGTTTCCCTGTCACAGCCAGGACATCATAAAATCCTGCGTCTGAGAGATGGGAAACATCGGGAATAATGCCCAGGCGTTCCATCTCCGACACAAGCTCTTTTCCTCTTTCCGTCAATCCCCCGGTACTGTTGCAGGTACGGTTGAAGGCCTCAAATGCAGTTTGCGCCTCATTCCGCTTCCGCTCATATTCCTCCGTGCCCGGCTCGCACTTTTTCCAGGCTTCCTTTGCCTCCGAAGCCCTCTTCCCAAGCTCCCGGTCGAAATTAGGTGACCCGATCTCGTTGGGGAAATTCCATGTCAGCGTGATCATGCGCACACCCATTTCGTACAGCCTTCTAAGCTTCTCCGCCTCACCCTTGCAGACAGCGCCTTCCTCCACGGTCAGCATGGCAGACAGCTTTCCCGCCGCCTCGTTGGCGGCAATGTCTGCATAACAAAGCACCGGCGCTAAAATATCCTGATTGCGTTCCAGCTCCTTTTTATAATATCGGTACAGCTTACAAACTCTTTCCCAGGGATCCCCGTCACAGTCCAGCTCCACGAACAGGGCGAAATTCTGGAGAAGGTAGTGGCTGTCACGCATACGCTGCAGATCCAGATGGCGTCCATTCCTGCGCAGCTCTTCCGCCTTTCCCTGCTCTTCCAGGCAGAGCAGCTTATAAACAGTATCACAGTGCATATCAATAACTTTCATATATTACCGCATGCTCCTTCAAAAAATTTTTCCAGATATCAATATACTGCGCTTTCAAATGCACTCCGTCAAAGGTATAGGATACTTCCATCCCGCCGGTGTCATCACAGATTTCCGGATTCACATCCAGATAAAAGACCCTCTCGTTGTCTGCCAGCTGCGAAAGCGCTTCATTCCTCGCCTCAATCCCCTCGTTGTTGATATAGTCCCCCTGCTGGGAACGCTCAGTTGTCACCTTGATGATCCCCTGGATATAAAGAATGGCATCCGGCTGCAGCTCCAGCAAATGGTCCACCGCCTCTTTATAAGCAGCCACAAAGCTCTCCACCGTTCCCGTGCCCATCTCGTTGATGCCGATCATGAGATAGATCTTGGCATAGGATTTCTGTAAAAGCGCCTCCTCCACCGATATCTTCTTTCTCTGCCCCTCAACCGCCACAATTTCCGAATCAAACAGTTTATACACAGTCAAGCCTGTGGAAGCATAAAAATCCGCCGTCTCCTCCAACCCGCCGTATTCGAACATGCCCACTGTCCGGGAATCACCGATGAACACGGCATCCGCAAAGTAATCATCCTCCACCGTATGGTACACCAAGCCGCCGTCGGAACCTTCCGCCTCCGGTGACACTCCTTGGCCCGCCGGATTCCCTGTTTCCGGCGCCTCCGCGGAGTCTCCTGTGGGCGCTGCCGCATCCCCTTGGGGCATTACCGGATTTCCGCTCTCCGATTCTCCGGTCCCGTCTTCTCCGGGCAGGGCGGAACCGTCTGCCCCGGATACGGTGATTCCCTCTGTACCGGATACGGTGGATCCGTCCGCACCCGATACCGTAATACCGTCCGTGCCTGATACCACATTCCAAGATAGGTCTTCTTCCGCCCTGACATTGCCTGCCTGGCGAAGATCCTGTTTGATCCCCTCATACCAGATTTTTATCTGTCCCAAAGGTTTCGCATAGACCTGCCACTGATCCACCACCGACAGATAAATAATGCCTGCCGCGACCCAAACGATCATATATCTCCATTTTCTCCACCATTTCAAAATTATCACCTGTTCCTTATACGCTAAAAATCCCGATACATAAACGGATTCTGTCCCTCAACCTGTAATCTCCAAACACAGATCCAGAAGAGTATGATCAGCAAAAGCATCACCGGCAGACGGTCTTTCAGCTTGCGGAAAAGCTTCTCCACAGCCGGCGTACAGGCTAATCCACCTACTGCCAGCAAAACGCCGTAATTCATAAGCGCTTTCCTCCAGTCACCTGTGCCGACACGAATCCCTTCTGTCACACCAAACATCCTGCCCAGATACATCCCAAGCTGGGACAGATCAGTAATGGCAAAGCACATCCAGCTAATGACAATCACAAACCACAGATAGAAATGGGGAATTACCTTCAGGATCCCCCAGGAAAACAATTTCCCCATGCCCAGCCGTCCTAATTGCCTCTCCATAACGATCAAAAACCACAGCATCATTCCCCAAATCAGGAAATTCGGGGTACTGCCATGCCAAACCGCCGTCAACAGCCATACACACAGCAGATTGAACAAGGTACGCCATTCGCCCTTCCTGTTCCCACCCAAAGGAACATAGACATAACGGCAGAACCATTGTCCCAGCGTCATATGCCACCTGCGGTAAAAATTTCTGACGGAGCTTGCCATATAGGGATTCTTGAAATTCGACGGCAGAGAGAAACCCAGCATCTGCCCTAGACCGACAGCCATAAGAGAATATCCGTTAAAGTCGAAATACAGCTTCATAGAATAGGCAACGGCGGCAATCCACGCAAGGGGTGTGGAAATACTTTCAAATCCAGTGACCTGGACTTCCCTCCACAAAATTCCCAGGCGGTCCGCCAATAAAACCTTATATACAAGGCCCAGTGTAAAGATCTCAAGTCCGGCCTGTATGTTCTTTGCAGAAAATTCTCTTTCGTATAATGCCCCCCGTACCTCCCCATATCGTGAAATGGGGCCGGACAGCAGCTGCGGGAACATGGCAATATATGCCGCCAACCGCAGAAAGGAGGTCTCTTTCGTCTCTTCACCCTTATAAACATCAATCAGATAAGAAAGGATCCGGAAAGTGTAATAGCTGATGCCCAAAGGCAACCCACCCGCTCCGATCCCGCTCTTAAACACTGCAAGTACTCCGATATTTCCCACCACAGCCACAGCCAGCAGGATTTTTCTTTTGTATTCAAAATTTTTTTTCTTTTGTTTTTTATCCTTACCCTTCAGCCTTGCCCCTCTTGCCAGGTGCAACCCCAGAAAATAATTTACTGACACGGAAACAATCAGCAGCCATAAATATTCTGGCTCCCCAAAAGCATAGAAAACCAGGCTGCCTGTCAGCAGTACAAAATTTTTCATATAACGGGGAGTCACACCATACAGAAGCAGAAACAGCGGCAGAAAACAGAGTAAGAATTCTATACTGCTAAATTCCAAGAATTATCACATCTTTCATCGCTTCTATATCTCTATAGTATCGTTTTAGCTGTCCTATTACAACAAAAATTTTCTTAATTTTACCTAACAATTTTTTACAAATTTATTGCAAATCATTCCGGTTATGTTAAGATAAAAAAGCGAACAAGTTCGCTTGCGAGTTTGCTCCGCAAACTCGGGTTCCCAATCGCCTGGCGGCTCGGTTTTACAAGCCCGGTTTTACATAAAGGGTAATGGTTTGGAGGAATATTAGGGATGAACAGCAAATTTTTTGACCTGAAAAAAGAAAAACAGGACCGGATGATCAACGCATCCCTGAAAATCTTCGCCCTTCAGGGGTACCGCCACGCCAGCACCGACGATATCGTAAAGGAGGCCGCCATCAGCAAAGGGTTGCTGTTCCATTACTTTGGAAGTAAGCTGGGAGTGTATACTTTCATCTACGATTACAGTGTACGCTATATGAACCTGGAGCTGAAATCCAGTGTGGACTCTGAAGAGAGCGATATGTTCCTGCTCATAAAGCAGACGGAAGCGGCGCGCATGCACGCCATGCGGGGTTACCCCTACATGCAGCAGTTCCTCAACCGCTCCATGTCCGAGGATGTAAGCGAAGCGCTGCTTGCCATTGAGGCAAAGCGAAACGTCTTAGTGGACACCTATGAAACCATCTGCCGGCAGATGGACTTCTCCTCGCTTCCGGCAGGGACGGACGGAGAAAAGCTCCGCAAAATGCTGGACTTCACCATCAAGGGGCTGATGACGGAACGTTTTCAGGACGCCTCCTTCCAGCCGGAAATGCTGTACGAAGAGATTTGCTGTTACCTGGATATGGTCAGGCAGCTGGTATACCGCTGAAGCTTGTCTGAAAATGCCATATCCCAATGTGCCTATTTGCTCATTTTATAGTCCGGGTCCGCAGGGTACCCACCCTTCAGTTTCTGCATTCCCCGCTGGATAGCATCCTTGGAATTTTTCCAATCCGCATCCTTATTTTTATAGTCAAATTTTTCTACCATCCAGGCTACGTCTTCCGCCACACGTTTCATATTGTCCTCCATCAATGGCAGCACAACGGCATAAAAGCTTTCCCTGTCCTTATCCGAAAGTTTTCCGTCCGCCGCCTGGCAGAGGTCGCCTAAATGGGCCAGGCAAAACCCCTTGCTGCTCTTTATCTTGTCCCGGAATTCACCGTCCTGTTTCCAGAGATAAAAGAAAGTATCCAGATACCTGGCATAAGTATCCTTGTATTGCCCACAGATATAGCAGGATTCCTCCTTTTCTTTTACCCACATGCCGATGGCATTGCTGCCCTCCGCAGCCTTGCGGAATTTATTCATCAGGCTGCTCTTACCCGGTTTAAATGCGGCAAAAGTCTTCTGCATCTCCCCGATCATCCGCTGGTAATGCGTTTTTAAGATCCATGCGTTGCCCAGGGTGTTGCCGTAATCGAACATTTTCTGGAAATGTTCCCTGCAGAACCCCGCCTTATCCGTCATTTCCCTGATGTCCGCTTCCATATAGGAAGAACCGCTGCCCAGCACAAAGTCCAGCAAATCCTGCTGGATGCTCCTCTCAATAAAGCAAAAGGGGCATTCATCTCCTGCGTTGACCGCATCATTTAAGGGGATCGTATACAACTGTTCTTTCATAATTATTTCCGCACCTTTCCCGCATGGGTCCTAACCATGCTTTTATAATGATTGCACCCCCGCAGAACCGATATTTCGGACTTTGGACGGTATAGGATTTATCAAAATTTTATACATATTCCCTTTTCAAATGCACAAAATTGTATTAGAATATTGGTATAATAAACCAACCGAAAGGAGTCGCCCGCTTATGGCAAAAAAATTTGGTAAATTCCTGCTATTGACCGCTGCAGTAGGTACTGCTGCCGCTGCCGCTTACTACTATATGCAGAAAAAGGACGCTGCAACCGATATACCTGAAGATGATGATTACGACGATTTCAGCGAGGATTTGGATGAAAACACCGAGTCCTCCAGAAATTACGTGGCCCTGAACCCTGATACAAAGGCCGAGGCTCTGGGAGAGGATGCCGACAAGAAAGACACTTTTACCCCTCTCTCCGAACAGATCAATAAGACAGAGGAAACGGTGGAAAAATTTTTTGACGAGGATGATCCCTCCGAAGAAGAATCTCCTGCCGGCAATAATTAACCCCCGGTAATCCAAACTGTTAAAAACATGGAAATGTACAACGGTACAATGACCTGTATCAAAAGTACATTTTCATGTTTTTTATTTTATCACACAACCGGCCTAAAGCCACGCCTTTTCCAGCCTCTTCATCCCCTCAGCGATCTGCTCCTGTGTCATACCTCCAAACCCGATAAGCACCGTGGCTCTTCTGTAAAACTCCTCCACTATGCTTTCAGACAAACCATATACCCTTACCCCTTCCCGCTCTGCCCTCCCGAGCAGCTCTTCCTCGGCCACATCCTCCCTGGATGTGAGGATCAGGTGCAACCCTGTGTTCTCCCCCGAAACCTCAAATTTGTCCCGAAAGGGTTCCAGGCACCGAAGCAGCAGTTCCTGCTTTGCCCTGTATATTTTCCTCATCTTATTCAAGTGGCGCTCAAAGTATCCGTCCCTGATAAATTCATTCAGGATCCTCTGGTCGATCCTGGACACAGTGCAGGAATAGAAGGAGCACTCCCTTCTGTACCGCTCCAAAAGGGCCTGCGGGAGCACCATAAAGCTGACCCGGATGGCCGGTGCGATAGCTTTGGAAAAGGTCCCGATGTAGATAACCTTGCCCTGTTTATCCGACGCCATAAGGGCAGGAATGGGTTTCCCGCAATACCGAAACTCGCTGTCGTAATCATCTTCGATGAGATACCGGCCCTCCCTTCCCGCCGCCCATTTTAGCAGTTCCATCCTGCGGCCAATGGGCATCACGATCCCCATGGGGAACTGATGGGAGGGCATCACGTATGCCGCACTGGCATTTTCCCGGACCAGGCAGTCTGTCCGCATTCCGCACTCATCCATATCCACCGTCACAATATCATAAGCGAAGGAATGAAAAATCCGGTAAGTTCGGATGTACGTAGGATTCTCCATTGCAATGCGCACCTGCCGCCCCAATATTTTTTCCAACAGCATCAGCAGATAGTCATTCCCTGCGCCCACAATGATCTGTTCCGGTTCACAGTTCACCCCACGGGAAGAATGTAGATATCTGCTTACGGTCTCCCGCAGGTCGTAATCTCCCTGGGCCTCTCCTCTGGCAAACAGCTCGCTGTTCCCATAGGTAAGGATATTCCTGGTAATCTTCCTCCAGACGCCAAATGGAAATCCGGACATATCAATCTCATGAGGGGAAAAATTATAATTGCATTCTACTTTCTCTCCCTCCGCATTTCCGTCGGAAATACTATAAGCATCTGCGGAAGACCTATCCACTTCTTCCCGGTCTGCCGGCTCTTCCATGCAAAGCAGCCCTTCCATGGCACAGACAAAATATCCCCTGTAAGGCCGGGATTCTATATAACCTTCACTGAGAAGCTGCCCGTAAGCGTACTCCACCGTGCTGCGTGCCACCTGCAGGTACTCCGCCAAAGAACGCGTAGAGGGAAGCCGCTCTCCTGCAAGCAGCTTCCCATCCCTAATCTCTGTCTTAATATAATCGTATATCTGCTCATACAGGCGCCTGCTGCCGTCTGTATGAAGCTCAATGGCCATATCATACATAAATCTTATTTGGTGTTTTTCAACTGGAGCATGATCTGTTCCTTCAAATCCCTCGCCTTATCCTTCATACGGTTGTTGGCAGTAGTGGAGGTCAGGATGGAAGCTACCATACGGCTTGCCACATCAAATTTCTTCAAATGGGCCGCCAGGACACCCAGCAGATAGTCAACGGTGACTTCATCCATGCCGCACATGGGAAAGCCTTCGCTCTGACGTGCTTCCGCAAAACCATTGTATGCGTTTTGGATGTATTCCTCTTCCTTCGCCTTAAGCTCAGCCAACAGCTCCGGAGTGCCTTTCTCCGTATCAGTCACGGATTCCCGGTACCCTCTCATAAGCCAAGCGCTCTTTAAGCAGATGTATGCTTTCTCACTGGCCCGGCCATGCTTTACCACAGCATTGACTAATGCAAGCTGATATCTGTCCACAGCCTCTTCGTAACTGTAAACCTCTCCCTTATAGTCAGGAATCTTTACCTTGGAGCTAATCGCTTCCTTGATCAGCTTGGCCTGGGCGCCGGTCAGGTTGGGGAAGAACCTGGAAAGAGCCGTATAACCGCAGGAAGGGCATAAAATCGCATCATATTTTACCGAATCAATACCTTCATGCCGGGGCCTCAGATCCTGATCCGATCCGATCAGCTTGGCCTTACCCGATTTCATAATCTTAGCAGTGAGATCCCCGTCGCAGCAAGGGCATTTAAAAGCCTTGTCATAAATCAGATCTTTCTCCTCGACCTTAACCGGCTCCTGGGTTTTTTTCTTTGCCTCCGCTTTCTCACCCTCTCCGAAAATATCCATATTCTCCAGGCCATTAAGACCTAATCCGCCTAATCCGGATAATAAACCCATAATTCTCTCCTCCATTCCGTTGCCCCGCGGCAATACGTTTCTTCTCTATCCTTCAGCGCTTTGCGCATCCGTGCCAAATTGATATGCTTTATTTCCTTTGCTTCATTTATGCTTTATCTTTGCATCATTCCGCCTTATTCGCTTTTGGGCAAAACGAAAGAGCTTTTCAGCGATACGATCCTGTTGAATACCGGGGCGCCGGGTTTCGAATCCTTCACGTCCACACAGAAAAATCCCTGCCTTACAAACTGGAACCGGTCGTATGCCCCGGCCTCCGCAAAAGCAGGCTCCAGCCTGCAGTCCTTTAAGACCTTTAATGAGTCGGGATTCAGGTACAACTCCCCCTCTTCGCTGTAAATAGCGCCCTTTTCATCCGCCATGGCTTCGTCGATCAGGTTCTCATAAAGTCGGACCTCCGCCTTTATCGACTGTTCGGCCGCCACCCAGTGAATCGTTCCCTTCACTTTTCTCCCGTCGGGACTGTTCCCTCCCCTGGAAGCGGGATCATAAGTACAGTGCACTTCGGTAATTTTGCCCTGCTCATCCTTTACACAGCCGGTACATGTGACAAAATAGGCGTTCATGAGGCGAACCTCGTTGCCGGGAAACATGCGGAAATACTTCTTGGGCGGCTCCTCCATGAAATCCTCCCGCTCTATATAAAGTTCCCTGCCGAAAGGCACCTGCCTGGAGCCAAGCTCCTCGTTTTCAGGATTGTTCACGGCAGTGACCATCTCCGTCTGCCCTTCCGGATAGTTGTCTATTACCAGCTTAACGGGATCCAGGACCGCCATATAGCGGGGCGCCTTAGGTTTCAGGTCCTCCCGGATACAATATTCAAGCGCCGCAGAGTCCGCAACCGACTGTGCCTTGGACACGCCGCACAGCTCCACAAACATACGAATGGACTCAGGCGTGAACCCCCTCCTCCGCAAAGCGGCAATGGATACCAGCCTAGGATCGTCCCAGCCGTCCACCTTTCCGTCCAGAACCAGCTTCTTGATATACCGTTTCCCGGTCACCACGTTCTTCAGGTACATCTTGGCCTGTTCGATCTGCTTCGGGGGACAGGGATATTCCAGCTCCCTTACCACCCAGTCATAGAGCGGCCTGTGGTCTTCAAATTCCAGGGTACACACAGAATGGGTGATTCCCTCGATAGCGTCTTCAATGGGATGGGCAAAATCATACATGGGATAAATGCACCAGGCGTCACCGGTATTATGGTGTGTCATATGGGCCACACGGTAAATAACGGGATCCCGCATGTTGATGTTGGGGGATGTCATGTCTATATATGCCCGCAGTACCTTCTCGCCGTCAGCATATTTGCCATCCTTCATTTCTTCAAACAATCGCAGATTTTCCTCCACGGAACGGTTTCTGCCGGGATCTTCCTTTCCGGACTCCGTGAAGGTTCCCCTGTACTCCCTGATCTGTTCCGCGGACAGGTCGGACACATAAGCTTTTCCCTTTTTGATCAGTTTGACTGCCGCCTCATACATCTGCCCGAAATAATCGGAGGCAAAAAACAACCTGTCCTCCCAGTCGGCGCCCAGCCAACGTACATCCTCTTTTATGGATTCCACAAACTCAATATCCTCTTTGGTGGGATTGGTATCGTCGAACCGCATATTGAACTTTCCGCCATACTTCATGGCAAGCCCGTAATTCACAAGGATTGACTTTGCATGCCCTATGTGGAGATAGCCGTTCGGCTCCGGGGGGAACCGGGTCTTGACCGTGTCATAGACTCCCTCGGCTAAATCCCTTTCTATAATTGTCTCAATAAAATTTTTTGATTCTACTTCACTCATCTATATGATCCCATTCCTCAATTTATTTGCTGCTTACCTGCTGCGGTATAGACGCCGTTTTCCGCATGAATAACATTCTCCCTCACGGATAGCGTTATTATAATCATAACACACCTGACTGTGCCTTCGCAAGCAATTCTTCCGGCGTATAGACAGAAATTGCATACTGCTCCCCGAATGTCCGCAGCCTGGGAGAGCAGATCACGATCAGGTATTCAGACTCCCGCAGCGCTTCCATGATATTGCCTTCCAGGCTGTTGGTCAGGGGCAGTTCATCCCTGTCCCGGAAAACCCGGGTGATCCGGGTCCTACCCTCAGTCCTTCCGGAAAACTTGCCGGGTAAACGAAAAGCCTCCATCTGCCGATGAAGGTTCTCCGCTGCGAATTTATCCAATTCCGTATGACGGTAGCTTATAAACGCATCATACCTGTATTTCATCATAACTCCTCATAAAGAGATCCCGTTCCACCACATATATGTCATGGCAGTCATCACAGCGGACCGCAAGATAATCACCCGGCCTGCCTGACATATATCTATCCTTATCCCATGCCGTGAAAACTTTCACCCCTTTATCTAAGGGCCTGGCATAAATATGCACTTCCCCGGTGGGCACACATAATTTTGCGAACTCTGTCAGGGACAGGTTTTTCCCGCTTTCCCGGTTCTTTATGGTAGGGGAATACTCTGCAGCCGCCAAAGTTTCGGACTCATTATATGGCTTGTCCAGGACCCTGTATGATTCCATAAATTTCTTACGGCGGTTGGGATATACTTCCCCCTTAATGCCGATCATGATATAAAGGTCTTCCTCCACCGTCAAATCGATATCTCCCTCCAACGTACGGATGGTTATCGGCGTGCCTACCGGCAGAACCTCTCCGGCCTTCACATAACCCATGGGAATTTTCCGTTTCAGATAGGGTTGCATAGCAGTCAGGTCAACCTCATACTTCTCGGCATAAATCACTTCAAAGCTGTCGAAATACTCTGTCATACGGTTGTTGAAATACCCTTCCGTATGCATGGTAGGAAATTTTTCTTCATAGCGGCGCAGGCTGATAAAGCCTCCTGCCTTTTCATAATGGCCTCCCCCGGAACCCATGCCCTCCGCCAGGTACGAGGCCAGCTCGCTGGCGTTCACCTCCCTGATACAGCTTCGGACCGAAAACTTGTAACCGTCGTCCGCCTCATTAAAGACCACACAGGTCTTTACCGCATCCACCTGAAGCAGGAAATCACTGATCAACCCCAAAATATTGGGGTCACAGGGTTGGGATTTGATGACTGCGAACTCATAGTCATCATTGTAACTGTACCGGATCAGTGCAATACCGGCAATCTCCAGTTCTTTCAGGGAAATATTAGAGTTCCTGAACAGTGTGATCAAGGTGTTATTCACCGGAAGCTCATCAATCATATCCATGTCCAGCGGATTGTGCAGCTCTGAGAACTGGTTGGTATCTGAGTACAGCCCATAGTACAGCGCCGTGCCCAATCCCTTTTCGTCATCAATCTCATATCCCTCTTCCACCAGCATTTTCCAAACCAAAGTGGCACAGCTTCCCAGTTCCGGGTGGATTTCCGTCCATTCCCCGGCTTCCGCTTCCGCCTGATGGTGGTCAATTACAGCCACATAGTCTGCCGCCAGTTTCGTCACATTACCCGCGCCGTACTGGCAGTCCACCGTGACCAGAAGCCCACACGGCTTCTCCCACACTGCCTGTTCCACAGGAATATACTCCACCGGGAGGTTCAGCTTTTCTACCATAAGCTTCAGATTGGACTTCTGGATTCGGTTCCTGCCGCTGTACACCAGCCGCACCTGTTTCTTTTTGCTTTGGAAAAAGCAGTACAGGCCATAACCGGATGCAATGGTATCTGCATCCGGGTTGTCATGGCATTGAATTGTTATAGGATTAAATTGTTCCAGGTCTGAAAGTCTCATAAACTTCTTTTTTCCTTCCCAGCACTACAGCGAACATTGCAGCATTCAATTAATGGTGGAACAGCCTGATGCCGGTAAACGCCATCACCATCCCGTATTTGTCACAGCATTCTATCACTGCGTCGTCCCGCACGGAACCGCCGGGTTGGGCAATATATTTCACGCCGCTCTTATGTGCCCTCTCAATATTATCGGAGAAAGGGAAAAAGGCGTCGCTTCCCAGCGTCACATCCTGCATCCTGTCCAGCCATGCGCGCTTTTCCTCCCAGGTAAATACAGGAGGCTTAACCTGAAATGTACGCTCCCATACTCCGTCCGCCAGGATATCCTCGTATTCGTCTCCCATATAGACGTCAATGGCATTATCCCTGTCCGCCCTGCCCAGTCCGTCTACGAACTGCAGTCCCATCACCTGGGGGGACTGGCGCAGGAACCAATTATCCGCCTTCTGGCCTGCCAGCCTGGTACAGTGGATACGGGACTGCTGGCCTGCCCCGATACCGATCGCCTGGCCTCCCTTTACATAACACACGGAATTGGACTGGGTATATTTTAATGTGATCAGTGCGATCTTCATATCAATCAGCGCTGCCTCAGGGATCTCCTTATTCTGTGTCACAAGATTAGAGAGCAGGTCGCCATTGATATCCAGCTCGTTCCTGCCCTGTTCGAAAGTAATTCCATACACCTGTTTTTTTTCTACCTCGGCAGGCGTGTAGGAGGGGTCGATCCGGATCACATTATAGTTCCCCTTCTTCTTCGCTTTCAGCAGCTCCATTGCTTCCTCCGTATAGCCGGGGGCAATCACACCGTCGGATACTTCCCTTTTGATCAGCCTTGCGGTATCTGCGTCACAGACATCCGACAACGCGATAAAATCGCCGAAGGAAGACATTCTGTCCGCGCCTCTGGCCCTGGCATAAGCACAGGCAAGAGGGGAAAGCTGGCCCAAATCATCCACCCAGTAAATCTTGGCCAGGGTATCGTCCAGGGGAAGTCCCACCGCCGCTCCGGCAGGGGATACATGCTTAAATGACGTAGCCGCAGGGAGGCCTGTTGCCTCCTTCAGTTCCTTTACCAGCTGCCAGCCGTTAAAGGCATCCAGGAAATTAATGTATCCCGGCTTGCCGTTCAGCACGGTAACAGGCAGCTCACTTCCGTCCTCCATGAAAATGCGGGAAGGTTTCTGATTTGGATTACACCCGTATTTTAATTCCATTTCTTTCATGCTCTGCTCCTATCTCATGTATTTTTCATCTTGCTGGTTTCAACCCTGTCAATGGTTCTTATTGACGATCCTGGTCTCATATTTCCCTGTCTCAATATCTATGTACCTGACAAACAGAGAAACTTTATTCTCTTCATTGAGACTATTCCAGATCATCTCCGTGAAAGCATCGATATCCCGGTCTATTGCCACCTCTTTCGGCTCACCCCGGAAGCTGGGCAGAGGATTCCCGTCATGCATGTATGTATGGATAAACCGCCCCTCTCCCGCCTTAGGGTTCTCATAGGCGAATGTATTGCGGATACAGGTGGATGGATCCCCGTTATTGCTCTTTAAAATGGACATGGCGTAATTATAATTTCCGCCCTCTATATGCATAATACCTGAAATACGGGGAGTGTAATTAGGCCCGTCGGGTTCAAACTCCCTGCTGCGGAGGGACTGCTCAAAAGTAAGCTGCCTGTCCATCCCTTCATAAATGGTATCTGTCTGGTCGCCGTTCGTGACAATGGTCTTGTTTCCAAGTACACGAACCGGGGCATAAATGACCAGGCTGGGGTCTTCCAGTTTGGCGGGGTCGAAGGCCTGGGTGCGGATCCCCTCCCCCTCTGTCACAAAAATACGGTTGCGGCTGTTAGAACTCCTTCCCATGATAAAATATGCCGTGACTGCCTGTTTCCCGTCCGCAGACCTCCCGATGACGATTCCCCTTCCGGGGTACGCATTGCTTTTTAATTCCTGTTCCAGTGATAACATACTTTTCCTCCGTCTTGTAAGGAACCGAGTCCCTTAGTAAAGCTTATCATTGTGGTTTTCTATTAAAAATCTTACACGGTTTGCCTCAAATATGCAATACTTTTCAGTAGAAATACAAACGTTACAAAAGCCGGGCGCGTCTCCCATGCAGAGAGACGCGCCCGGACTGCTTTCACATGCTTTTATCAAGCATCTACGCTATAGTTAGGAGCCTCTTTCGTTATATGGATGTCATGAGGATGGCTTTCCTTCAGGGAAGCAGCGGAAATCTTGACAAATTTTCCGTTTTGCTTCAATTCTTCTATATTATGGGCGCCGCAGTAACCCATGCCGGAACGAAGGCCTCCCAGCAGCTGGAACACAGTATCTTCCAGATCGCCCTTGTAAGCCACACGTCCCTCTACACCCTCCGGAACCAGTTTCTTGGCATTTTCCTGGAAATAGCGGTCCTTGCTGCCGTTCTCCATGGCGGCAATGGACCCCATGCCGCGGTAAACCTTATATTTTCTTCCCTGGAACAGCTCGAATTCTCCGGGACTTTCCTCGCAGCCTGCGAACATGCTCCCCATCATACATACGCTCCCGCCTGCGGCGATAGCCTTTGTGATATCCCCGGAATACTTAATGCCGCCGTCCGCAATAATCGGCACATTGTACTCCTTGGCCACCTCGTAACAGTCCATAATAGCCGTGATCTGGGGTACTCCGATACCGGCAACCACACGGGTAGTACAGATGGAGCCGGGGCCGATGCCCACCTTCACTGCATCTGCGCCGTTTTCAATGAGATCCTTGGCTGCAGCGGCAGTAGCTACATTTCCGGCAATCACCTGGAGATCCGGGTATTTCTCCTTGATCATCCTAAGGCAGTTTAATACATTCTGTGAATGGCCATGGGCGCTGTCCAAAACCACCACATCCACCTTCGCGTCCACCAGCGCGGACACACGGTCCAATACATTCGCAGTGATGCCTACTCCCGCGCCGCAGAGCAGCCTCCCCTGGGAATCCTTCGCAGACAAAGGGTATTTGATGGTCTTCTCAATATCCTTGATGGTAATGAGGCCTTTGAGGTTAAAGTTTTTATCTACAATGGGAAGTTTTTCTTTTCTTGCCTTGGCCAAAATCTGCTTCGCCTCTTCTAAAGTGATACCCTCAGGGGCGGTAATCAAATTTTCGCTGGTCATGGATTCTTTGATCTTCTTGGTGAAGTCGGTCTCAAACTTTAAATCACGGTTGGTAATGATACCAACCAGCTTGCGGCCTTCTGTGACAGGAACTCCGGAGATACGGAACTTACCCATCAGGGCATCTGCATCTGCAAGTGTATGTTCGGGAGTCAATGAAAAGGGATCGGTGATCACACCGTTTTCAGAACGCTTTACCTTGTCTACTTCCTCTGCCTGAGCTTCAATAGACATATTTTTGTGGATAATGCCAATACCACCCTGCCGTGCCATGGCAATGGCCATACGGTTTTCCGTTACCGTGTCCATTCCCGCGCTCATCATCGGAATGTTCAATTTGATCTTCTTCGTCAGCCAGGTAGTAAGATCCACCTGATTCGGTACCACCTGCGAATATGCAGGCACCAGCAGCACGTCGTCAAAAGTAATGCCTTCACCGATAATCTGTCCCATTTTCTTTCCTCCTGTATGAAATCTGTCCGCTGCCCACGGGAACCAACCCCGGGTAAGCCTTTCCATTTGGCATACCCTGACCCGCAAAAAGACACAACACCCGGGGATCGGTTTCGGGCAGCTACCTAATTGTTCAGATGAGTTTATCAAAGATTAATTACACTGTCAATAAGAATTTTCACGAATTATGGCACATTCTTCGGGATGCAAAAAGGCGCATGGTTTACGTTACCGTTCCACGCACCTTTACCAACCTATCTTTCAGGCGCCGTATGCCTGCGGCACCTTCCTCCCCTTCTCAACCATCCGGCAGGCAGATAAGCGCATTGCCCCCTAATCGTTAAAAATCTTCCTGGGAGCCGCATTTCTCATGACCTTGACCATCTCTTCGGAGGGACTTAAGAGAATCTTCTCACCGCCCTCATAATACATGACAAAACGGCGGTCCGGCTGCAGCTCTTCGCCGATACTGTAGTCCTTCACCTTGACATTGTCCCTTCTTCCGAAATTGTCCAAATGATAGCTTTTCACAGGCGCCAGAATTTCAATCCTGTCCAGGCTGTAGGTGGCAACCCTCTTCCGTTTGGACTTTGCCATCACCTTGTCCACCACGATTTCTTTGTCCAAATAGAGATATTCATACTCAATCTCCGTAAGCCAGCTGGAAAAATAAGCGCCCACACCGAATACCACCGCAGGGATGAATGCCAGCGGAAATACAAACATAAAAACGGCAAGGAGCACCGTCAGCGCAATCAATAAAACCCTTACAAATTTCCACACAGCAGAAGACTTTGCCTGGACCAGGCATTCCACATATACGTCACTCATTTTTTTCCTCCATTCCAAAACATCCTTTCCTTTAGCGTTTTCGCTTTTCGGCAGGATGATTTCTCACATTATTTTAATAAAGCTGTCACTCTTCTAATATATCTCAAAATGAGCCAAGTTGCAAGACGGGGATTCAAACAGGCCACCCCAATTTAAGGTGGCCCTTTTTCTATTTCATTTTACTATTTTATTTTTCTATATCTGATTTCCGCGATCTTTTGCCGTGTTTCACCATCGGTATGATATGGTTTGTCCCTGCTGTTTCAAACACCGTCTCATTCCCGGCAGATTGCCGCCAACTCTTTTGGTTTCTCTTTTTGCTATTGCCTGAGCAGCTCAAATCCCCCCACAAGCTGGTTCAGTACCGACGCCTGGTTGGAAAGTTCCTCACTGATGGCGGCGCTTTCCTCGGCAGTAGCGGAATTGGATTGCACTACATCGGAAATCTGGCTGACGGCCTGGGTAACCTGGCTGATGGAACCGGTCTGCCTCTCTACCGCCTCCGTCATCATATCCATCTGCCCTGTGGCCTGTTCGGCCAATTCCACCACCTGCGCTACGGAGGAAGTGACATTCGTTACGGCCTGCCCGCCATTGCTGACAGCCTCCATGGAACGCTGGATCAGTTCCATAGTCGCCTTTGCGGACTCGTCGGATTTCGATGCCAGCTCCCGGATCTCGTCCGCCACCACTGCAAAGCCTTTCCCGTCCTCTCCGGCCCTGGCGGCTTCCACAGAAGCGTTGAGGGATAAAATCTTGGTCTGAAGGGCAATACCTTCTATGGTGTCAATAATTTGCTTGATCTCATTTGATGTGGCGGTAATCATTCCCATGGCCTGATTCAAGTCGTCAATATTCCTCTTGCTTTCCAGAAGCTGCGCCTGCGCCCCATCCATGGCCGTTTTAGTCTTATCCGACAATAGGGCGGTCCTCTTGGCATCCCTGTCGATATCCTGGAGGGTAGCGGATAATTCTACCACTGCGCTGGCCTGCTCTGTGGAACCCTGGGAGAGGGCAGTGCTGGAAGCGGCTACTTGGGCGGAACCGCTGGAAACATGGGCGGAAGCCTCGGCTATACCGCCCAGAGTCTGGTTCAGCTTCTCGCTGATAGTCTGTAAATCCTCCTGGAGCGTCCGGAAATCACCCGGATAATGGTCCGGCACGCTGCCCTTGGTCAAATCCCCGTTGGCAATACTGCTGAGGATGGCTCCGATCTCTGCCAGCATGACCCTGAAATTCTCCACCAAGTGAGCGGTGGAATCGGAAAGAATCCGGGTTTCATCCTTTGCCGCCACCTGGGGCAGAGGACTCTTAAGGTCGCCCTCGGAAAGGGCATGGAGACGCCTGGCGCACTTAACGATAGGATCCGTGATGGAGCGGCAGACAAATGCAGAAATCAGAATAACCAAAACACACAGCGCCGCCCCCACTGCCAGCTGGACATTATTGCCCACATAGGCATAGTGCAGAAATTCATCCTCACTGATCGTCACACCCACACTCCAGCCATCCGTGCCGGAAATAGGGGCGTATCCCTGAATGTAATCCGCATGATCCCCGGGATAAGTGTATCTTCCCACTCCCCGCTCCCCGGCAATCATTTTCTGTTCAATGGAACCCAGTTCCTGAATATATTGGTCGTTGGGATTTTGGGCCATTTCCCGGATCAGGTTTTCCTGGCTCAGCACTTCCTCTTCCTCCAGGGCGGCAATGGTAGTGCCCTCCTTATCCAAAATATAAGCATCCCCGTCTTCTCCAATCTGTATCTCACTGATGATCGACTGCAGAAGATAGGTATCGCACTGGAAATACACCACCCCCTGGACCGCACCGTCCACCGTCACCGGCGCGGACACCACCATATACATATCATTTCCCTGCATATACGGAGCGGATATATAACTCTCCCCCTGGATGGCTGCCTGGAAAAAAGGTTCCCCGGATATGTCCGTCCCATTGGCCGCGTCATATCCCCGGACATCTGCCATCCCCCCGGACCGCATATAATATTCTTCCACCTTCGTCTGCAGGAAAGCCTGCTTCTCGGAGGCCGTCACCTCCGGAGAAGTGATGACGGGGGAAGAAGCAACTTCCGAAATCGTCAGGGTGTAGGTTGCAATCATGTTCTGGGCAGCCAGGGCAGCCAGATCTGTGGTTTCAATTAGAGTCTGTTCAATGGCTGCCATAGTAGAATTACGGGAAATCATTGTGCTCAGCGCCACATTGACAAAAGAGACGCCCAAAGTCGCCAAAATGACCAGTATCATGATTTTTGTCTGAATCTTTTTCATCTTTCTTTTCCGCAACGGTTCCGCAGCGGTGCCTCCTTTTTCATTGATAGGCTCCCGGAATCTGTTTATGCCTGATTTTACGGGAATTTTTCTGATGCGCCGAAACAGTATGGCGCAGCGCAACACATGCTTTTAAACTCCTCTATGAACAGCTGGCCAAGTCGTAATACAACCCCCTCATGGCCATCAGTTCTTCATGGGTCCCTTCCTCCGCAATCCCCTGGTTGCTGATATAGAGGATACGGTCCGCATTCCGCACCGTGGACAGGCGATGGGCCACAATGAAGGCCGTCTTATCCTTGAGCAGAACCTCCAGGGCCTCCTGGATCAGCAATTCCGTCTCCGTATCTATGGCGCTGGTAGCCTCATCCAGGATGACCACGGAAGGATTCTTCAGGACGATCCGTGCAAAACTGATCAATTGTCTCTCCCCTGCGGAAAGACCGCTGCCCCGCTCCTCCAGCACATGGCCGTATCCGCCGTTTAATCTTTGGATAAACTTATCAGCGAAGATCATCCGGGCCGCTCCCTTACACTCCTCGTCGGTGGCATCCCATCTTCCGTACCGGATATTGTCCAATATGGTCCCTTTAAAGATAAACGGATCCTGCATCAGCACGCCCACTTCCGAGCGCAGGGAGTATAAGCTGGCATCCCGGACATCCACGTCGTCAATCTGGACGCTGCCCTCCCGGACATCATAGAAACGGGTCAGCATACTGATCACCGTAGTCTTTCCCGCCCCCGTAGGCCCTACCAATGCAATGGTCTCCCCCGGTTTCACATGCAGCGTAAAATGCTTCAGGATATTCACGTTTTCCTCATAGCAGAAAGTGACATCCTGGAAATCCACCTTACCCCTGACATTCTTAAGGACCACCGGATTTTCTTTATCATGGATCTCCACCGGATAATCAATGGTGTCAAAGACCTGTTCCAAGTTGGAGCTGACCTGAGCCAACTCCTGAATAATGGTCGAAAGCTGCGCCAGGGGATCCTGGAAGGCTCCCATATAACTGGTGAACGTGATCACCATGCCCGCCGTGATGCCCACATCCCCACCCAGGATCAGCGCCAAAGCCACTCCAAAGATACACAGGATCCCGAGATGCCAGAAAAACTGAACCACCGGACTGTTCAGCCGGGAACGCTTAACGATATCCCACCACATACTCATGCTCTCCTCATGGACCTGGCGGTAAATATCCTGGTTAATGGCGATCCGGTTGTAATTCTTTACGATCTGCTCTCCCATAATGGACTCCACCAGGAAAGCAGTCCTGTTGGAATTCTTGATCCGATGGGCCGCATACATTTTCCGCAGGTAGGAGCGGAGCCAGAAAATCAGGGCCATCATAGGCACCACCGCAGCAAATACGATCAATGTCAGCATGGGGCTCAGAGAGACCATAAAGACCGTTACCACCACCAGCTTTACTATGTAAATGGCAAACATCATAACATAATTGGAAAAAAAGTCCGCCAACCCATTAATATACTCTGTCACCCGCACTACGATCTTGCCGTCCGGCCGATTGTCAAAGTAATCGAAAGACAGCTGCTGCAGCCTTTCGAAAATATCCGTGCGGATCCGGGTAATGATATTTAATCCCATCCGCCCCATGCTCCTGGCCTGGACAAAGGTGGACAATATCTCCACTGCGGCAAGCAATGCCAATCCGCCGCCCACCAGGGCCAGCTGCCGGTTATCCTTTTCTACCACCACCTGGTCCACAATGTACTTCAGCAGCCTGGGCGGAAGCAGGGATACCACTGACGCCACCAGCATCATGCAGCTCACCAGGATCAGGAGCCGCCTGTATGGGAGAATATACGTCAGTGTACGCCACAACTGCCGCATATCAACCTTTTTTTCTATTTTTTCATCCTCAAAAAAAGTATTTCGTTTCGCCATTGCCTTACACCCCAGCTCCCGTCTGCCCGCTTTGGCAGACACTCAATCCGACTCCCGGTCAATCCGTACCTCATCCGCCTGCTGTTCCTGCTGTACCCGGTAGATATGCGCAAAGCTTCCCCCCTGCTCCATCAATTCCCGGAAGGTCCCTCTCTCCGTGATCCGGCCGTCCTTCATATAAATGATCTCGTCACAGTCCACCACGGAAGAAAAACGGTGGGCCGTGATAATCAGCGTCTTCTCCGAAAAATGGTCATGAATGTTCTTCAGCACCACATGTTCCGTATTCACATCCAGCGCGGAAGTGGAGTCATCCAGCACAAAGACAGGTGCGTTTTTCAGAAATGCCCTGGCAATGGATACCCTCTGCTTCTGCCCGCCGGAAATCCCCAACCCCCGCTCGCCCACAATGGTTTTATAGCGTTCAGGCAGGGCGTCGATAAACTTTGCCGCCTGGGCGTTGGTGGCGGCTTTGGTCACCATGCGTTCGTCAATATCCGCCCGGCTGAAGGCAATATTGGATTCAATGGTATTGGAAAAGAGGAATACGTCCTGGAATACATAAGAATACATCTTACGCAGATTTTCCAGGCTGAACTCCTTGATATCATGCCCGCTCACCGTAATCTGCCCTGACGTTATGTCACAGACCCGTACCAAAGTTTTCAACAGAACGCTCTTCCCTGATCCGGTCTCCCCCACGATCCCAAGCTTTTTGCCATAGGGGATGCTGATGCTAATGTGCTTTAAAATCTCTTGCCCGTCTATCTCCACAGACACATCCTTCATCTCGATGTCCGGCGTATCACAACGCAGCGTTGCCTCCTTATCCTCCGGTACCCGGCTTTCCTTCTCCATAAAACGCTTCAGGGCCAGTCCGGCTATAGTCTGCTGCTGCATATTAAATATATGGTTGTTGATTCCCGTAATATTGTTCATAAACCGCATGACATAGGTGGAGGAAGCCAATATGTACCCCACTGTAAGGCGCCCCTGTATGACCAGCGCCGCCGCGATCACGATAGTGCTGATATAGGCGATCTGCTTTATGGTGTTAAAAGTCAGGTCAAATTTAGATGACAGCCTGATCTGTTTCATCCGCGCCTCCAGGAAATCCGTATTTGCCCTGGCGAATTTTTCCTTCTCCAAAGCCTCGTTGTGGAAGGACCGGACAATACGTACCGCAGCAATGTTCTCCTGGGTGGTCAGGTTCATCTCCGAGCTTTTCTTACGGATATCCCTGAAATTTTCCCGTGCCCTGCGCTTAAAATTAAGTACTGTCTTCACCAGGAAAGGCATCAGGATCACCGGAATGACCAAAAAGGATATATCAATCCCCGCAATCAGCGTCAGGGTCATTATCAGCATGAATATGGAATCTCCCAGGTAAGGGATCCTGTGGGAAAACAGCTCCTTGAACATAATCGTATCGCTGTTCAATATCTGCAGCAGCTCACCGGAATTGTACTCGGCAATGGTGGCCGAATCCAGCTCCATGAGCTTCCCGTATGTCATATATCGAAGCTTGGTCTCCAGGTTCAGGCCGATCCGCTCCTGCATCAGGTCACGTACATAGATCAGCACAATACGCAGAAGAATCAATAACCCGTATACCGTCGCAATGGAAAAGAACAGCTCCAGGGTATGTGGCTCCCCGAAGCGGCCCGTAAGGAGAAAATGGAAGATTCCGCCGCTTTTTTCCCCCACCTCACCCTTTTGAATCACGAAATCAATTAAGATCCCTGTCAAAAGAGGCAGAAGCAGTTCTGCCAAGACCCCCAGGAAGCTTAATGCCTCCGCCAGGACCGCCACCGGCATATTTTTTTTGAAATACTGATATCCGAACTTTAGTGTTTCCATGCTTTCCGCTTCCGCTCCTTGCCCTGCCCTGTCTTCTGTCCCTGTAAACCCATGCAGCTATTGCTTCACAATCCTTTCGACATTATCCCCTACCGCCAAAGAAAAGTCAACCCTGTACGGCCGGATAATTTCTCTATTTTTATGGCCGATTTTTATAATCGGATATTTTATCCATTTTTTAGATTCTGGTAATTTCCCATTTATTGACAATAATAGCAAAAATACTTATTATGTATCATATATTCTTTACAAAAAACGGATAGACTCTATTCATCTCCCGCAGGGGCAAAAGCATAGTCCGCGATCACGGGGACTTGCCACAATCACAAAATTGACAGATAGCAATCAGAAAGGCGGACAAACATATGGCAGTTATGGATGAATTCAAGGAAGAACGGGAAGCGTTAAAACATGGGACACCCAAGCAGAAATTTACTTATTTTATGGATTATTATAAATGGTACGTGATCATTGCCGTGTTAGTAGTAGTGGTAGGTTCCTACACCATATATGAGATAGCCAACAAAAAAGAAACGGCTCTGTATACCATTCTGCTGAACGCAATGGAACTGGACGCGTCGGAGTACAACGCCGGTTTTGCGGAAGCTGCAGGGATCGACACCGACACTTATCAATTGCTCTTTGACGCCAGCACAAGAATTGATATCAACTCCATGGACGAGTCAACCATGGCAAACTCCCAGAAACTGATGGCGCACCTTGCTGCCGGGGAACTGGATATCATGATCACCGACACAAACTCTATCACAAATTATTCTTACCAGGACGATTTTTTTACTATGGAAGAACTGCTCACCCCGGAACAGTACGAGCGGTACAAGCCTTACTTCTATTATATAGACAAGACTACCATGGAAGAATGGCATGAATATATCTCCGACCCTGATAACCTGATGCTGGAGATTTCTTTCGATTTTCCCGACCCCAGGAAACCAGAGGAAATGGATGCCCCTGTGGCGGTAGGGATTTTCCTGGATGAAAGCGAAGCAATCAGAAACTGCTATCGTTTCAGTAGTGAAGATGTGGTCTTCTCCGTGTTCGTCAACTCCTCCCGCAGGGAAACCGCACTGCAATACCTGGAGTATCTGATGCCGTAAACCCATAGATTATAGGCGCGGCGCAGGCTTTCCTTATTCAAATGCCCCTGCTTTTTACAGTAATCCTCCATGTCAGAGCCGTTCCCTGCGATGGCACGCGTCGGAAATCTCAAATTTCCCACTGCGGTCAAGGCAATCCCCGGCTCTGACTTAAATTAACGATTGCATTATTCCTGTTTTCCCCGGGATGTGCGTCACACTTTATGGGATGTAAGTCCCAATTGGAGAAGCGTAGTGGGACCATGGTGGCCAAATTGGGGCGCTGCAGGCCGCCAAGATACAGTCCTTATCCCAGCAGTTCTTTCAGCAGTCTGTCCACTCCGGCAGGATCGGCCTTGCCTTTCATAGCTTTCATGGTCTGCCCCACCAGGAAACCTATGGCTTTCTCCTTGCCGTTTTTATAGTCTTCCACGGATTGGGGGTTAGACGCAATGACTTCCTCAACCGTTCCGCGCAGGGCGCTTTCGTCGGTGACGGTTTTTAATCCCTTTTCCTCTACATACCTTTCAGGATCCACATCTTCCCTGAACATGACTTCAAATACCTCCTTGGCAACGGTTGAATTGATCGCCTTGCTCTCGGTCAGTGCAATGAGTTTCCCCAGGTTCTCCGGCGAAAAGCGGATGTCTTCGGAATCCAGCTCCTCTTCTTTCAGCAGCCTCAGCGTCTCCCCCATAAGCCAGTTGGATACCTTCTTGGGCTGGCTGCCCAAAGCCACGGTGGCCTCAAAAAGATCCGCCATGTGCTTGGACCCGGTGATAATCTCAATGTCGTAATCGGGAAGCTCATATTCCGACTTATACCTTGCCATTTTCTCCGTGCGGAACTCCGGCTGCCTGGCCCGGAGTTCTTCCAAGTACTCCTCGCTGATGCTCACCGGCGTAAGGTCCGGATCCGGGAAATAGCGGTAATCCTGGGCATCCTCCTTGGAACGCATGGCATAGGAGGTTTCCTTGGCATCATCCCAGCGCCTGGTCTCCTGCACTACGGCCTTCCCCTCCTCCAGGAGGCCTATCTGCCGCTCTCTCTCCCCCTGGATGGCTCTGGCAATGGCACGGAAAGCGTTCAGGTTTTTCATCTCGGTGCGGGTCCCGAACTGCTCCGCCCCCACCTCCCTTACAGACAGATTCACGTCCACCCTCATGGAACCTTCCTGCAGCTTACAGTCGCTGGCCCCCAGGTATTGGATAATCAGGCGCAGCTTCTCCAGATAGGCTATAACCTCCTCAGCGCTGCGCATATCCGGCTGGGACACGATCTCAATGAGAGGTACCCCGGAACGGTTATAGTCCACCAGGGTACAATCCTCCCATTCGTCATGAATCAGTTTCCCCGCGTCTTCCTCCATGTGGATCTCATGGATCCCCACCTTTCTGCTGCCATCCGCCGTTTCTATCTCCACATAACCGTCCCTGCAGATGGGAAGGTAGAGCTGGGAAATCTGGTAATTTTGCGGATTATCGGGATAAAAATAATTTTTCCGGTCAAATTTGCAATAACGTGTGATATTGCAGTTTGTAGCCAACCCTACAGACACCGCATACTCCAAAACCTTTTTGTTCAACACAGGAAGAGAACCGGGCATTCCGGTGCATACCGGGCAGGTGTGGGTATTGGGCCTGCCCCCAAAAGAGGTGGAACAGCCACAGAAAATTTTCGTCTTAGTGGCCAGTTCCACATGGACTTCCAAGCCAATAACGGTTTCATATTCTTTTGCCATTACTTTTCCCCCTCCCCTCTGCTCTGTTCAAAGGTATATGCGGCACGGATCAGCTTCTTCTCCTGGAAACAGTCCCCCATTAGCTGCAGGCCTATAGGCAATCCTTTGCCATCCCTTCCGCAGGGAACGCTGATGCCGGGCAGGCCGGCCAGGTTCGCAGAAATTGTATAAATGTCCCCCAAATACATCTTCATGGGATCGGATAGGCTCTCTCCCAGCTTCGGCGCAGTAGTAGGAGCCACCGGGCCAAGGATGAGATCGTATTTTTCAAAGGCCCGGTCAAAAGCCTTTTTCATCATCGCTTTCACTTTCAAAGCTTTTAAATAATAGGCGTCATAATAACCGGAACTGAGCACAAAGCTTCCCAGCATGATACGGCGTTTCACCTCCGGGCCGAAGCCTCCGGAGCGGGTTTTCTTATACATCTGATGCAATCCCTCCGCATCCTCCGCCCGATATCCGTATTTAATACCGTCAAACCGCTCCAAATTGGAGCTTGCCTCCGCTGCGGCTATGGTGTAATAGGTAGGGATTGCATATTCCACCAGGCTCAAATCAAACTCTTCCACCACAGCGCCCTGAGCCTTCAGCAGCTCCGCCGCCTGTAGTACCGCCTCCCTCACCTCCGGGTCCAGGCCTTCCCCGAAGTAATCCCCGGGAATGCCGATGCGCATTCCCTTTACGTCGTTTATCAACCCGCTGGTGAAGTCCGTGTCCTCCCTCCTGACGGAAGTGGAATCCTTTTCGTCATGGGAGGCAATGGCCTCCAGGACCGCCGCGCAGTCCTCCACCGTCTTTGCCAACGGCCCAATCTGGTCCAGGGAGGAACCGTATGCCACCAACCCGTAACGGGATACCGTTCCGTAAGTAGGCTTCATCCCTACTATGCCGCAGTAAGATGCCGGCTGACGGATAGAGCCGCCGGTATCGGATCCCAGGGCAAAGAAGCATTCCCCTGAAGCAACCGCCGCCGCGGATCCCCCCGAGGAGCCGCCGGGAACATGCTCCGGGGCATGGGGGTTCCTGGTCACGCCATAATAGGAGGTCTCTGTGGTGGAACCCATGGCAAATTCATCCATATTAGTCTTACCGATCAGTACCGCTCCCGCTTTCTCCAGGTTTATGACGGCTTCCGCAGAATAGGTGGGAACAAAATTCTCCAGGATCCTGGATGCGCAGGTAGTCAGCATCCCTTCCGTACAAAGATTATCCTTTACCGCCACAGGCACTCCCGCCAAAGGCCCGGTGAGCTCCCCCGCCTCGATCCTTTTCTGGATCTTAGCCGCCTTTTCCAAAGCTGCGTCCTTATCTACGGTTATATAACAATGATTTATGTCCTCCCGTTCCCCAATCCGCCCAAACACCGCCTCCATAGCTTCCACTGCGGTAGTCTTTCCCGCTTTAATGGCAGCTCCAAGAGCTGTGGCAGACAGAGATAACAGATGTTCTTTTTCCATTTGCTTCCTCCTGCCCTTTTTTTCAATCAAAAGTTTTCGGGACCACAAACATATTGTCCCTGGCATCCGGCGCATTCTGCAGCATGCTGCCGCTCCTGTCCCCGTTGGTCACCACATCCTCCCGGAATACGTTCTGTACCGGGAACACATGGGACATGGGTTCCACCCCTGTGGTATCCAGCTCATTCAGCTTATCGATATAGTCCAGCATCTCGCCCATGGACTTCTTGGCCGCCTCCTTTTCCTCACCGGATAACTCCAGCTTGGCCAGGATACCCACATATTCAATTGTTTCGTCATTTATCAGATTTGCCATATCATCCCTCATTTCTGTACTGCCTATACTAATCCCGAATTTTAATATGCACCTCCCGCAGCTGCTGCTCGGTGACGTCATTAGGAGCGCCGCACATCAGGTCCTGGGCGGATCCGCTCATGGGAAATGCTATGACTTCCCGGATGTTCTCCTCCCTACGCAGCAGCATCAGCATACGGTCTATGCCCGGCGCCATACCCGCGTGAGGGGGCGCCCCAAACTGGAACGCCTGATAGAGCGCCCCGAATTTACTCTTCAGGGTTTCTTCGTCATATCCGGCAAGCTCAAAGGCCTTTACCATGATGTTTATGTCATGGTTGCGGACTGCGCCGGAAGAGAGTTCTATGCCGTTGCATACTATGTCGTACTGGTATGCCAGTATCTCCAGCGGATCCTTGCCCTCCAGCGCTTCAAGGCCGCCCTGGGGCATGGAGAAAGGGTTGTGGGTAAAGCCGATCTGCTTCGTATCAGGGTCAAGCTCATACATGGGGAAATCATTTACATAACAGAACCGGAATGCGTTTTCTTCCACCAGGCCAAGTTTTTCCCCCAGCTCGTTACGGATCTTTCCGGCATAAAAGTTCGCCCTTTCTTCTTTATCCGCAATAAAGAAAATGGTATCCCCGGCCTCCAGCCCCGCCAACTCTCTTAGCTTTGCCTTGCCCTCTTCCGGGATAAATTTATCAATAGGCCCCTTGTAAGTAAGGTCGCTGTCAACCTCCAGATAGCCAAGCCCTCCCATCCCCAGGGAAGTGGCGAAACCAAGCAGCTTTTCATGAAAACCTTTGCTCATCTCCGCATGTACCCTGATAGCCCGGACCGTCCTGCCGATAAAGGGTTTAAAACTGCACTTCTGAAAGAAATCCGTCACATCTATGATGCGCAAGGGGTTGCGCAGATCCGGTTTGTCACAGCCGAACTCCAGCATTGCCTGCCTGTAGCTGATAACGGGGTAAGGCCCCTCCGTCACTGATGCGCCTGCCGGGGCAAATTCTTTAAACGCTGCAGAAAGCACTTCTTCCCCCACCCGGAACACATCCTCCTGGGTGGCAAACCCCATCTCAAAATCCAACTGGTAGAACTCTCCGGGAGAGCGGTCCGCCCTGGCATCCTCGTCCCGGAAACAGGGCGCCACCTGGAAATAGCGGTCAATACCCGATGCCATCAAAAGCTGCTTATACTGCTGGGGCGCCTGGGGAAGGGCATAGAACTTTCCCTTGTATTTCCGGGAAGGCACAATATAGTCCCTAGCTCCCTCAGGGGATGAGGCGCAGAGGATAGGCGTCTGGATCTCCACAAACCCAAGCTCCGTCATCTTTTTCCTCAGAAAGGCGATGACCTGTGAGCGGAATAATATGTTATCCCGTACCTTGGCATTCCTCATATCCAGATAACGGTACTTTAAACGGATATCCTCCCTGGTCTCCCTGGAAGTCATAATCTCAAAGGGCAGCTGTTGATACACTTTCCCCAACACCGTAATCTCCTGCGCCTCCAGTTCAATGGTACCGGTTGGAATCCTGGGGTTATAGGTTTCTTCGTCACGTTTTTCCACTGGGCCCAGGATGCTGATGCAGGTCTCTTTTACAAGTCCCTTTAACAGCTCCGCCTTGCGGATGACTACCTGGAGCACACCGTACATATCCCTCAGGTCGATAAAGGACACGCCTCCATGGTCACGTATGCTCTCCACCCAGCCGGCAACACGGAGGGTTTCTCCGATATGGCGCTGGCTGATCTCTTTCGTCGTAATGTCTCTGTACTGGTTCCTTACTGTCATAATCCACCTCTTTCCCGCTGCCGCCTGGGGAGAAATCCCCGGGGCAGGCAAGCGCCTTGGTGTCTCCGACTTTTCCTTACGAGTTCGCGTTGCTCGTCATAAGTTCTTGGGCCCTTCCGCTCATTCTCTCATGGCGGCTGTGCCCAAGTACTTCTGACTCTGCTCATTCGCGCAAATAAGTCCCGAGACACAGTTTACTGCATCCCGGGACGAATAATTGTAATTATCCGCGGTACCACCCGCATTGAAACGCCGCGCCTTCCAACAAAGGCGTAACTCGGCAGTTCCCTCTCTCGCACTTAACGCATGCAACGTGCTGCCCTAATAAGCATCCGTACCGTATTGCAATCATCCATACGCAATCAGTACCTGCCTTTCAAACAACCTGCTCCGGAGTGTTCCCTTTATCAGCTTCCGCGGTTGGCGCTCTCAGTCGGTGACGCCGTCTTCCTGTCGTTTCCCCTGACAAGAGTCTCCTTCATAGCATTTTCAATATGGAACCATGCTACCACACTTTTTTTGTCTTGGCAAGAGCATAAATAAAAATTTTCCCTTTTGGAATGTCCGCAGGTTACTTTTCACTCCAAATGTCAGTTACTGTAAAAGTCCTGAATCCCGCCTGCGAAAACCACGAGGTGTTTCGTGCTTCCTTGCACGAAATCCCGAAACTGTAGTGCGCCAAAATGGATTGTATTTGCCCATTTTGTATGCATATGCTAAACTCCCAACGTATCTTTCGGAAATGAATCCTGGAACATGTGGCATAAATAATGCCCCTTTCGGAATTCCACATCTTTCCTTACTTTATTCCATCCTTATATATCTCCTGTTTTTAGTGGTAGCTGTGCAGGTTAATCTGCCCATTGCCACCAGTTCATTCAGTAACTGCCTTGTCCTTGGTCCTTTTAATCCTATTTTTTCAGCAATCTCTTCTGTCTTATACAATACTTCTAACTCCATGCACGCAAGTATCTGCTTCTGCCTTTCAGATAACAATGCCTCTTGCGTTTCTGCTGATTTTTCTGCTGATTCTGCTGATTTTTCTGCTGCTTTTTTTGTCGATTGTTCTCCATGCTCCGGAATCATTTTAAGATAAAGCGTTACTTGATTAAGGGCGGTATCTTCTATCAGTTCCGGTTGCACCCAACCCTCTTCTTCCCAAATTGCCAATATTGAGGGAAATCCTGAACCCGCATTGTCCCCAAAGCCAACCATTCTAAGCATGGTCTGCATATGCGGGTTTCTTGATTTAGAATTTCCTCCCCGATAAATATCCTCTAGTGGAAGCTTCAGAATACCCGGATTCGTAAATTCAAATCCGTTTGACTTTTTTATCACTTTCAAAACACCTGCATCCATCAAATAATCGGCATGTATAATAAGGTTTACAAATGCTTCCCTCACTGCTTTGTGTACTGGGGTCTCATCTATCCTCTGTATTCCCTCAAGTTTAAATGGCTTCTTCAAATCCTCCGTTAATTTAGGCGTAACCTTGGTAAATAAATTAAACAGATTATTCTCCCATGTTCCATCGTAAGTAATCCTGTCATTCCAGCGAATATCCATTGTAATTTCGCTTTCGTTGCGGTAATCCATAAAAATATTGTCAAATTCGTCCCGTATGGCAAGTCCGTCTCAGTCGGTCATTTTTTGCGGGCAGTTCAATACATACCATCCTTTTCTGTTCCCTGCTCCTGCGTTTTACCTCAATCCCACAAGATGGAGAGGCGGAGAGCGGCAACGAACACCAAATACTGCCCTACGGCATAATCTGATAAAAAACGACAAAAGAAAAACCGAAACCTTATGAAACAAAACAGAGACGACAAACTGTGATTTGATTTCACATGTTCATCGGCTCTGCGTCTTATGCGTCTGGCTCTTTAATAACAGTTATTTATGTCTCACGCCTACATTTCGGGCAATAGAGAGGAAGATTTAATCTTGTTTTACACCCGCAGATAGGGCATAAATTCCATTCTGTTCTTTTCATTTTTCCACTTTTTTCTAAATAAATATTTTTATTTCTTTTCCTGCTGGCACATCATATTTTTTTGTTCATTAAGAACAAGATACATCGACAATAATGTTGCAATCATATCACTGATAGGCTGTGCAAAAAAAATACCATTCATCTCAAAAAAGATTGGTAGTAGATATATAAAAGGGACTAAAAAAACAACCTGTCTTAAAAGTGTTATCACTATAGATGGATTAGGACGGTTGATTGATTGAAAAAAAGTAGTAGCCAACATCACAAATCCTAAAACGGGCGTAATACAAAAATTAATCCTCAAGCCAACTACCCCAATGGAAAACATTTCCTCTGTCCCACCAAATGCCGCTAGGATTTGGCGAGGAAAAAGTAATACAGTAAGCCAGACAATGCAGGTAATAGAAACAGAGAATAATGTTGATTTCCAAAGTGTTGACATTACCCTTTTATAATTACCTGCACCATAATTATTCCCAATGATTGGCTGGATTCCCTGGCTAATGCCACTCGCAGGCATGATAACAAATGTCATAATACTCGAAATAACTGCATAAACACTGATTGCTATATCACCACCATATTTCCCCAACTGACTGTTATAAACAAGACTTATAAATCCCATTGCCATCTGTGCTACCCAAAAAGCAAAGCCGCAGGATATAATCTGTAAGCATAACCTTTTTTCTAAACGAAAAATCTTCTTGGAAATGCAGACTTGCGTTCTGTTTCCAAATACCAGATACGCTCCGAAAACAGCAGATAAAACCTGTCCGATTACCGTGGCAGCGGCAGCTCCAATCACGCCAAGATCAAAGCCAATAATAAACACGGCATCTAAAATAATATTTGTAACTGCCCCGATTCCTGTCACACACATTCCTAAAATCGGTTTTCCAGAAACACGGACAAAATCACAAAAGAGTTGTGACAACCCTTGAAAAAGACATCCTAACGCTACGATTCGGTAATAAGAAACTGCATAGGGATAGGCGGTTTCCGTAACACCAAATATCTTTAAAATAGGATTTGGAAACAAAAGAAGCACCACACTCAACAAGACTTCAAAAATACAGACAAGAACCATTGCATTTCCAAAAGACTTGTTCATTTTATCAGTTTCTTTTTTCCCAGAGAATAAGCTGAAAAATGTAGATCCCCCTGCACTGCACATTAAAGCAAAAGCCATCATCATATAGGACAACGGAAAGCAGACGGATAATCCCGCCAATGCTGAAGTTCCATTATAATTCCCTACAAACATCCTATCCACAATATTATAGACAGCCGTTATCAGAAGCGAAACTGCCGCTGGTATTGAGAATCTGAGAATCATTGGAAATAATTTTCCATTCAAGTAGTCAACATTCTTTGTTTTCATAACAATACCTCCATTAAATTAGTTTCCTAAGTATATGTCCTTATTGAAAGCTGCCGATTTATCGACAGCCAACTTTTTAGGCAATATTTTCAAGCATTTTATTAATTACTTTGAAAAAAATATCCATTTCATCTTTTGAAATATCTTTTGTCAATTCATTTTCCAGATTTGTAATGTCCTCTATAACAATATCTTTATATTGCATTGCTTTCTTACTCACTACAATACGTTTCAGCCTTGCATCACTTGCAGTTGCTTCACGATGAATCAATCCGTTCTGCTCCATCTTTTTTAGAAGCTCAGTCGCTGTCGGGGGGCGTAATCCGTATTCTTCCTCAATGTCCTTTTGAAAAATCTCTCCAGTTTGTGCTAAAAGGAAATGCAACACACGTCCTTGAGAACCACTAAAGTTTTTCTTACTAGAAAAAGCGTCTATTTTTCTGCGTAATTTATTTGACAATTTACTGACATAACGTGCTGCGTACTTTTTATCTTCCATATTCCCTCCTTTACTTAGTAACCTAAGTATAATGAATATGCTTCCTTTTGTCAATATCATAAATGGAGAAATCGACAATATATTCTGCCATTTCAATTATCAGCATTTTTTGTATAAATAAATTCGCTTTCTACGATTTCCTTGCACCAGCCCTTACATTATTCATTCTTCCTACCCATTCTAAGGCGTTTTCTGCTTTTGTTCCGTTATGCCCTGTGCCTGTTTCATGCCCTCTATGAGCCTTTCAAAGCGTTCCTGTGCCTGCTTGTCAATATCGGCAAGATAGGCGTTGAGCC
>ERZ808040.289-NODE-289-length-47158-cov-6.737049_pt1 | contig 47158 bp, 57 predicted proteins | sample MGYA00380191_ERZ808040 | MGnify/ENA primary metagenome ERZ808040 (study PRJEB31490, sample SAMN06133395) | mouse gut metagenome | isolation source: J6 | host: mice | place: China: Chengdu | collected 2015-05 ...
CCTTCCTTCTCTCGTTTGTTTCCTTGTTCTGCTTGCATCTCCCAATTTTAATGGAAATGTGGATATTCTTTTCGCTTTGCTCAAAGAATTTGTGATATGCGGCGCATTTCTGCGTCAACCGCTCTCGTTCTGTCAGTTACGTACTGAGGTACGTTTCTTTGTTTGCTTCCTACTCCAACAGATTGTTTATAATAAAATTATAAGTCAGATTGTACATTCTCTGGAGCTTCCAACCGGGATCGAACCGGTGACCTCTTCCTTACCATGGAAGCACTCTGCCTAACTGAGCTATGGAAGCATATAAATAAAATGGCTCCGCAGGTAGGATTCGAACCTACGACCGATCGGTTAACAGCCGATTGCTCTACCACTGAGCCACTGCGGATTAATATTATTCATATGATTTTCTCGACATCATTTATTATAGCAAAGGTTTATTTTTTTGCAAGTCCTTTTTTCAAAAAAACTTCAAAAATAAACATCGACTTTTTAATAGTAGCATATATTTTTCATATACGTCAATACTTTCGCATAATATGATGGTGAAACTTCTTAACATCTCGAAAGTTTAGTGGAGGCGTTTTTCTTGTGGCGTAAAATTCTATTCATTTGCATCATATGTAGTGTAACCATATTTTTTATATTTCATTCATTCACAAAACGACAACATTATATTCCGGTGTTTAATGTATTGACGACACCAGCAGCCATTACAAGTGGTATGAAAGGGTCCGCATTAACGGTCAATATTGCTTTTGGGGATGATGACGTACAGCAATGGATTGAACAATTACAATCACCTTATCCGCTTATATTTCTCGATCTTGAATGGGCTGAACGATATCCTTCTACAATAGAAATGATGATCGAAAAAAATATAACGATTGGGCTGCTTGGTAAAGATGGCAATGCTTATATGGAAAGTAACGATTTATTAGAAAAGCAAATTGACCAATATGAAGCCTTATTTCAATCAAAACCATTATGGTTCCGCACAGCGGATGAACAATTTCCTAAAGAATTATTAAATGCTTTAAGCAAAAAAGAAATAAATGCACTTAGCTCTTCCATTCGTTGGACTGGTGGAAAGATTAAACTGGAACAAAATGGAGAGATTGTGTCAGTCTCTTCCTATAAAAATCATCAAATTGATTTTAAGGCGCTTCAACAATTAACGAATGATCACCCATTTAACACAATCGATCAAGTGTTATTCAATCTCCAGTCCAAGAAAAAGAAAATTCCTAACTAGTATGCTTATAAAAAACGTCTGACGTGGAAATTTCATCCGTCAGACGTTTTTGTTATTCTTTTTTCCGCTTCCGCTTCCTCATTGCAATCACTAACGGATGAATCATGCTCATTTCTCTTAATGCATTTCATCTAGCGATCAAGTTCCTCACCTTTTCTATTCCCTTTTTGAAAAATGATTAACATTTATATACAAATTTGCACAGATTTCTAGTTATTTTCTGAAAGAAAAAACACACGATTTCCAAACGGTAAAATCGTGTGTTGTCTTGCTAATTAACTGCTTTTTTATTACTTTTTTTGGATGTTTTTCCTCTGCGCTCTTTCCGTTCTGCACGTCTTGCATCTAACTTTTCTTTATCCTCATCGGATTTACGATTGTACTTCGGCAAGATTAACAATTGATACGAATTCACTGCAAGTAATGGGAACAGTAAAATGGTAACCCATGTATCAATATTCCCTGAACGAACCATTAATGCTGGTAACCATTCAAGTGTTGTAATGACAATCATGAAAAATAATGCAGAAATTAGCACATGCTTTTTCGTCCATTTTGCTTTTAAATATGCCGTGACAATTGCCACAATCAGCAATGACGCCAATAGTGTTAAATAAAGGACAGAGCGTGATGTATCTTCAGATGTTAAACGGAATCTAAAGAATACTAAATCAAATAAAACGACTGTAATGATAAGTAATTGAACCCAATTCCATAATGTTAATGAACGGAAAATGTTCACACCAAATTGATGTACTGTTAAATAAGCGAAAAAGCCCATTTGCGCAATGACGCTCATTGTAAAACCTAAAAAGATCATCCATAGTAACGCTGCTAAAAATTGGCCAATTTCACCTGCTTGTAAATAGACCGAGAAAACTTCCCAACGAACAATTAATCCTGCTACGCCTGTTACAACACCACCAATTAACAAGCCCATGAGGAAAAATCTAACCCAATTTCGTATTGTCAAAACAATGTTCCTCCGTTTTTTCATTCTTCCTTTTAGTTTAACAATGATTGCTTTAAAAATCTATTTCATTTAAAGGAATATGCATATTAATGTGGAAAATGTGAACAATAATTGAAAATAACTTTATCGATAGAGGGGTGGAACCAACAGCTTATGAAAAAATATTACTTATCTTTCATATTCATCGGTCTTATCGTACTAACAGCTTGCTCCCCGCAACAATCATCACCATCTTTAGATGACATGAAGCAAATGCTCACCGATGCGATTCAAACAGAAGATGGTAAAAAGGCATTACGCAAAACGTTATCAGAAGAAGAGTTTCGAGAATTATTAACCATCGAACAGCCTGAAGTAAAAAAATCCATCGAAGAAGTATTATTATCAGATGAAGGCAAAGAATTTTGGGAAAGTGCATTTGAAGACGTCCAATTTACAGAAGCAATCGCCAAAAGTATGAAAAAACAACAAGAAGATGTCATGAAAGAATTGATGAATGACGCGAGTTTTCAAAAGCAATTCGAAAGTCTTTTTCAACAACCTGATATGCAAAAACAGTTAGAAACAATTCTCCAATCGGCAACGATGAAAGAACAATATGAAAAAGCGATTGAAGAAATCATTGCTAGTCCTTTATTACAATCACATTGGCAACAATTGATTATGGACGCTGGAAGTGCTGGTAATGGCGAAAACAAACAACAAGAAGGAAAGAAAGAACCAAACAATGAACAAAAAAGCGGAGAAGACAGTTAGTCCACTCCGCCTTTCAACTTATTGTTTTTTGCTAATAACTTCTTTCGCAATAGATGTGTAAATCTCTCCAATTGGATGATCTTCAGCATAAACAGATGGTGCGAAATCTTCTTCATTCCAATCTGGTTGACCAAGTGGAATTTGACCTAATAAGTCCGTGCGTAACTCTTCTGCTAATCGCGTACCGCCACCGCGTCCGAATACGTATTCACGCTCTCCCGTTACTTTTGATTCGAACCAAGACATGTTTTCAATCACGCCTAAAATTTCATGCTCTGTTTGCAATGCCATTGCACCAGCACGTGCTGCAACAAATGCTGCTGTTGGGTGAGGTGTTGTGACAATGATTTCTTTAGATGTCGGTAACATCTGGTGAATGTCTAACGCCACATCTCCCGTTCCTGGTGGTAAGTCGAGTAATAAGTAATCTAAATCACCCCACTCTACATCACGGAAAAATTGGTCTAACGCTTTTCCTAGCATTGGGCCACGCCATACAACAGGTGCGTTATCTTCAACGAAGAAGCCCATTGAGATAACCTTTACGCCAAAACGATCAACTGGAATAATACGGTGATTTTCCACTTTCGGCATTTTCGTAACACCCATCATATCTGGAACGCTAAATCCGTAAATATCCGCGTCGATTAATCCTACTTTTTTCCCTTGTCTTGCTAACGCGACTGCTAAGTTTACAGAAACAGTAGATTTCCCAACGCCACCTTTACCTGACGCAATTGAAATAAATTCTACATCGCTTAAAGGCGATAAAATATCTTGTGCTTCAGATTCAGTTGCCGTTCCGCGGAATTTATCAAGTACCTCTTGACTTAGTTCCTCAAAGCGAATACCGACAGTTGCTGCACCCGCTTCTTTTAATACGTCAACAACCTTCATTTGGAATGGCAGTTGTTCTGCTGTATTTACTTTAGCAAGCGCTACTTTAACGCTAACATGTTGCTTTTCTTCATTAATTGAAACATGTGTAATCCCGTCCGTTTCTGCAAGTGTTTTATGTAAAAACGGATCTTTTAATTGACCTACTATTTCACGAACTTTTTGCTCATCAATCAATTTTGACACTCCTTGAAGTTTAATCATTTTCACTCCAAGTATAGCACATTATTTGTTGCAATCGATTGATTGAGCTTTACATTTCCTCAGCATTTGAAAATTTCAGAATTCCTTCCATAATTGCATCCGCTACTTTTCTTTGATAATTAGGGTCGACTAATAATTTTCTTTCTTCTTCATTTGAAATAAAACCTGTTTCTACAAGTACAGATGGAACGGGCGATTTTTTCAATAAATAGACACCTTGAATTCCTAATGCTTCTCGATCTGTATTTTTCAACTTCTTTTGAAAGGAAGACTGAATGGATTTTGCTAAGCGTGCCCCTTCCTCATGTCCTTCTTTATGATAAAATACTTGCGCACCTCTCCATTTCGCATCTGGAATTGCATTGACATGGACGCTTATGAAGACATCCGGTTGTTCATCGACAATTATTTGCTCACGCAGTTTCAAATCTGCAAGTTTACGTTCACGTAACGTTTGATATTGTGGATTTTTCTCCACCTCATCAATCGCATCACCGGACTGCGTTCTCGTCATAATGACTGTCGCCCCTTCTTTTTCCAATTGCTGGACAAGTTGCTTCGAAATACTTAGCGTAATATCACGTTCAACAACATCGCCATTTGAAGCACCTCCATCTTCTCCACCATGTCCTGGATCAACAACAATTTTCATACCCGCTAATCGTTCTGGGAGAAAAAACTTTTGCTCCGAAGCATTCGTATGATAAACGACAAAACTTAGAGAAGCGATCATCAACATTAATGCCAGCACCCATTTTTTCACTGTTTTGCCCACCTCGTATTCATCATGTAGGTTGATATTCACTCACTTATCTATATGAGATTCGGCATAAAAAAATACCGACAAATCCGTTGCTAAACGAATCCCTCGGTATCATGAAAACTTATTTTGTTTCGCCATCCCAGTCCAGCATGCCGCCAACCATATTCGTTACGTCATACCCCTCAGCTGTTAAATACTCTGTTGCGCGGCCACTTCGACCACCCGAACGACAAATCATAATATAAGGTGTAGATGGATCTAATTCACTTGCACGTGCTGCAATTTCACCTAGTGGAATGTGCACGGCTCCAGGAATCATTCCCTCTGCCACTTCATCTGCTTCACGTACATCGATTAAGTGAAGTTTTTCGCCATTCTCTAAACGTTCTTTTAACGCTACCGTTGTAATTTCTTTCATCATTGATTCACTCCTTCAATCTTCTTCATGTTTATTTTAACAAATAGATACCTCAAGGGGTACTATTTTGTTTCATCTGATGATCTTGTTTTTCACAACCATGAAGACACGATAAAAAACTTCTCAACAATTCAAGATGAACTGCTGAGAAGTCATTCGCTTATTTAAATGCTGTTGTTGCTCGAATCGCTTTTTGCCAACCGCTATATAATTCTTCACGTTTTTCCGCTTCCATTTCAGGCTGGAATGCACGATCTAAGTGCCAATGAGCTGCAATCTCTGATTGATCTTTCCAAAAACCAACTGCAAGCCCTGCTAAATAAGCTGCACCTAATGCTGTCGTTTCATTAATTTCTGGACATTCTACTGGCACATCTAAAATATCTGACTGGAATTGCATTAAGAAATTATTCGCAATTGCCCCACCATCTACACGCAACTTTTTCAATGAAATATCTGAATCTGCTTCCATTGCATCTAACACGTCTTTTGTTTGATACGCTAAAGATTCCAATGTTGCACGCACAAAATGTTCTTTTTCAGTACCACGTGTTAACCCAAACACCGCGCCGCGTACTTCACTATCCCAATAAGGTGTACCTAGTCCAACAAATGCCGGAACAACGTAAACCCCTTCTGTTGAATCAACACGATTCGCATACATTTCACTATCTGCAGAGTCTCTGAACATCCTCATGCCATCACGTAACCATTGAATCGCAGAACCTGCAACAAAAATACTTCCTTCTAATGCGTATTCCACTTTTCCATCAAGGCCCCATGCAATCGTTGTCAATAAACCATGATCAGATTTAACTGCTTTTTCACCCGTATTCATCAACATGAAACAACCAGTCCCATATGTGTTTTTAACCATTCCAGAATCAAAACACGCTTGACCAAACAATGCCGCTTGTTGGTCACCGGCAATTCCTGCAATTGGCGTCGCCTTTCCGAAGAAGTGTGTTTCATCTGTATAGCCATATATTTCCGAAGAAGATTTTACTTCTGGCAACATCGATGCTGGAACACCTAAAATATCAAGTAATTCTTCATCCCATTTTAAGTCATAAATATTATACATAAGTGTGCGTGATGCGTTCGAATAGTCTGTTACATGTACTTTTCCACCTGTTAATTTCCAAATAAGCCATGTATCAATCGTTCCAAACAATAAATCGCCACGCTCAGCTTTTTCACGTGCACCTTCTACATGATCTAAAATCCATTTTACTTTTGTTCCTGAAAAATAAGCGTCAATTAACAAGCCTGTTTTTTCTCTAAATACATCATTATAACCAGCTTTCGATAATTGATCACAAATGGATGCGGTTTGTCGTGATTGCCAAACAATCGCATTATAAATAGGGTTGCCTGTCGTCTTGTCCCATACAACTGTCGTTTCACGTTGGTTTGTGATCCCAATTCCAGCAACTTGTTCAATTGATACATTTTTCTCTGATAACACATTCGCCATTACGGCTAAAACTGAACTCCAAATTTCATGTGCGTTATGCTCTACCCAACCTGATTCTGGGAAATATTGTGAGAACTCTTGTTGTGCTGTATGGAAAATATGCCCTTCTTTATCAAATAAAATTGCACGTGTACTCGTCGTTCCTTGGTCAATTGCTAAAATATACTGTTCTGCCATGTTCATTCTCCTCCAATGCTTACTAATCTTATATATGCCTTTTTATAAAATTAAAACGCTTTCATTTTATTCAGTAGATTCCAATTGTTTCTTCATTGACAGTTGTGCTGCAATAAAAATCATTACAATCATTATACTAAAAATCCAGAAAAGCATGCTATTTTCACCTTCGAAAAACTTCGCATAAAATAATGCACCGTAAATCCCACCAATAATAGGCCCAACTACTGGAACCCAAGCATACCGCCAATCAGACGTACCTTTTCCAGGAATCGGTAAAAAGAAGTGGGCAAGTCTTGGCCCTAAATCACGAGCAGGGTTAATTGCGTAACCTGTTGGACCACCTAAGGACATACCAATTGCTACAATAAGTGCCCCTACAATTAATGGATTTAGCCCTTCGGCAAACTCATTTGCTCCTATTGCCAATAATCCAAGTAATAAAACGAATGTCCCGACAATTTCACTAATCATATTCGATAATGGATGTCGAATCGCTGGTATTGTTGCAAAAACAGATAATTTTGCTGCCTGATCATCCGTCTCTTTCCAATGTGGTAAGTACTGAAAATAAACGATTGTTGCACCAATGATTGCACCAATCATCTGTGCCACAATATACATGGGTACATCAGCCCATGGGAATTCACCAATTGCTGCAAAACCTAATGTTACAGCAGGGTTTAAATGGGCATCACTAATATTCCCAACTGCATATACACCAAGAGTAACTGCAAGTCCCCACGCAATAGTGATGAGCACCCAACCACCATTTTCGGCTTTTGACTTTTTCATAAGTGCACCTGCAACTACACCACCGCCGAAAATAATTAAAATCATTGTTCCAATTAATTCACCGACAAAGGGTGTCATTGTTTAACGCCTCCGCTTCATTATTTTGTCGTCGTTCAGTTCAAAAGACACAAAAAAGGAGTCCACAATTAATAGCCTGCCTATGCAAGCAATTAATTGTGGACTCCTACACTCAACCACGAACTATGAACTTACCGAAAGTATACAAACAGTTTTGACACTTGTCAACTATTATCTGAATATAACGTTATGGTTGGAACTGTTCCCATAAATGTTTGTCAGAAGTAGTCACGGCGATTGCCCCAGCTGTTAAAGCCGCTTCAATATGCGCTTTTGTGCGAATTAAACCACCGTTAATAATTGGGATCCCCGTATGTTCACGAACTTCCTCGATTAATTCTGGAATAACGCCCGGCAACATTTCAATATAATCAGGCTCTGCTGTTTCAATCAGTGCATAGCTTTTCTCCAGTGCAATCGTATCAAGCAAAAACATCCGCTGAATGGCAATAATCCCTTTCGCTTTTGCTTTTTGAATCACATTTGCACGCGTCGAAATAATTCCAGCCGGACGAATATCATTACATAAAAAATCCGCCGCAAAATTATCTGTTTTAAGCCCTTGGATTAAATCGGCATGAATAATAAGACTTTTCCCATGCTTTTTCGCTTCATTTTTCAAAGCTTTTATATTACTAATATGTACTTCTAATAATACGATAAATTGAAAATCTGTTTTTAACAATTGCTCAAACTGCTTTAAACTTCTTGCTGCTGGCAATACTTGCTGATCGTTAAAATGCATAAGCTCCTCCTCATTCACATAACAAACCATCTTTACCTTTCAAGCAGTTAGTCATTCATTTGAACTTCTTTGACTGTTTTTTCTACTTCTTCACGCGTAATCTTTTCGCGCCCTTCTTCCATCGCCTTTAATGTTTTATGCGCAAGTGCAAGTGGTAAGCGACAAAATAAAATGATGCTCTTCTTCGTTAAAGATTCCATGTATAAATCTGCTTTTGCCAAATTATCTTTTGCATAGGCGAATAAATCATCACGTGTCCAGCCCTTCGGCATGAAACTCACACCACGTTCTTCATAATCTTCGTCTTCATTTCGTAAAATATTTACAGCTTGTAATCCGCGACCATAGCCAATTGCAAGCGCTCGATCAGTTTTCTCTTCCCCATATAGTTCCCATATATCCGATAACATTGTACCTACTAATCCTGCTACATAATAAGTGTACTCATCTAAATCTTCTTTCGTTTCAATTTGCCAGTTTAACTTTGACCACTTCGCCATACCATAAGCCATCTCACTTGCTGATTCCATAAGAATCGGCAACGCTTCTGGTGGACAAAAATCAATCCATTCTTTTAAACGCGTTGCAACTTCAGGTAATTGTGAAGCCGTATCACCTAAAATCTCCATATAGCGTTGTTGGTCAAATGGATGCTTGAAAAGCTCGCTAATTTCTGACAGCATCTCATATTTTAGTTGGTTGTCTAATTGCTCATCATCTTCAATTTCATCAATCGCGCGAAATACTAAATAAGCAGACGCTACGGCACTTCTTACATCTTTCTTTAAAAACATAATCGGTATGTAAAACGTTCTGCTCGTTTCTTTCAACATTTTCTTTGCTTCTTTGGGAAATGTTGCCATTGTACAATTCCTCCCGTAATTTTAATCTCTCTTACCTCTTATCGTAACGCAATTTGCGATAAGTTACACGAAATATCTTTTTATTTTACTATACCGCCCCCTATTTTCAATCCATTATGAAAAATATAAAAAGATGTACAAGGAAAAAACACTTCACCTGTACATCCATTTTTTCTGCGCTTCACAAGTATACTAAATTTATTCATTCGGTTTAACGATCTCCCACTAATATGAGACTCGCTTGACGATATTTTTCATGTCGGACGTAATAATCGTATAACACTTTTCGATATCGCTTTAAATAGATCGTATGTTGACTTTTTTCAAAATAAGGAACTACCGTTTGTTCTAAATAACTGAAATACGCTGCAACATCCTTTGTAGCTTTTAATTTTAATAATGAAAAAATCATTGTATAGTGCGTACTTTTATGCTTTTTAGATAAGGTTAAGCCTTTTTGGATCAGGCAAATGATTTCACGCTGTTCCCCAATTTTTCCTTCCAAACAACTATCAATATAATTCGATAAATATTTTAAGTAATTGGAGGCCAACTCATCGCCCTCCACAATTACTTGCTTATACCATTTCGCCGCTTCCTTATATTGCTTTCGATTAAAATATTCAAATCCTAAATTATTCATAAGCAACAGTTTCTCAAACTGAAGTTCGAGCGATCGACATCGTTCAATCAAGCGATGATAACTTGCAATAATATGCTCAAAATGCATATGTTTCTCTTGACTCACTTGCAATAAAATAATCGATTCAGCAAGAATACTTTTTCGATAATTATAGGTTTCTTGAAAATAACGCAATGCTTGATCGGCATATTTATAAGCAAGCGTAGAAGCCCCCATCAAATGACAAGCTACTGACAAATGGTGTAAGTATTCTTTATTCCCATAAATATCAACATCGACTTTTTGCAAATATGTCAATGGTTGTTGCTGACCGTCACGGTATAAAGCCACTTTATCACTAATATAATAAATGCCTTTTATATGATAATATAAATTTTGCTCAAATGGCGTTAATTCTTCTATTTGATTTTCAATAAACTGAATTTGTTCATTCGCCTGCTCATACTGTTTCTTGTAAATATAGTATCTTGCTAAAAGTAGATGAAAATGATGTGTACACTGCGCTGAACGAACAAACGGAATTGCTTCCAATTCACATTTTATCTGTTCAATTAACGACGCATCTTCTTCAACAAACGCAATTAGCCATTGTTTTAGCAAATCTTCAATCTTAGTGATTTGCTTCGTTTCTTGGTGAATATCAATGCCTAGCCGCTCTGAAAACAACATGATTAATTCATCAGAGTAAGCAGTTTTCCCCCGTTCAATTTTGCTAACATGTGTCGTCGTACATATTCCTTCCCCTAGTTGTGCTTGCGTAAGATTTGCTTGTTCACGATAAAACTTAATAATTTCACCCTGCTGCATCCCCACTCACGTCCCCACTTTATTCGCCTTCAACTAATTGATAATTAACACTATTCTATCATTTCGAGCGATGAACAGATATAGGCGAACAAACTCATTTTTCAACGTCCACGCATTGAATTGCTCTTTTTTGTTGTTGATTTTTGTACAAAAAAGACGACTTCACCCGACAAATGGAAAATACAACTCGTCAAGATTTTGTGGTACTTGCGAAGAGGGCGAGACACAAGTTTTTTGTAGTAGCTACAAGGATTTTTGTGGTAGCGACAACTTTTCCTGTGATATCTAGAACTAATTGGGTGATTCCTACAACTTTCTTTGCAATACCTACAACTTTCCTTGTAATACCTACAAATCTGTATTCAGTACCTACAAGTTTTATTCGTAAATCAACAAGTTGGAAAGTACCTACATACTCTCCCTCGATATCTACAACTTTCCTTGCAATACCTACAAATCTGTATTCAGTACCTACAAATTTTATTCGTAAATCAACAAGTTGGAAAATACCTACATATTCTCCCTCGATATCAACAACTTTCTTTGCAATACCTACAACTTTTCTTGTAATACCTACAACAACCTCTAAAAAGTCTTCATTCATTCAAAAAAAGACTGTCCAGCGAGTCAATTTTAATGACTTCTTGGACAGCCTTGCTTGTTCGTTCTATCAAAATACGCCTTCAGCATTGTGTGCTGTAATCATATTTTGTACTTCTTGCACAGCCTTGCTCATTCGCTCTATCAACATACACCTTCAGCATCGTGTGCTGTAATCATATTTTGTACTTCTTGCACAGCCTTGCTCATTCGCTCTATCAACATATGCCTTCAGCATCGTGTGCTGTAATCATATTTTGTACTTCTTGCACAGCCTTGCTTGTTCGTTCTATCAAAATACGCCTACAGCATCGTATGCTGCCATTACGCTTTGAACTTCTTGTGAAGGCTCTCCATTCTTTTCAGGATATAAATCGCTTGCTGCTTGGATGGCAGCTTGACGCATTTGACTAAAATCAGAAGACGCAGTTAAATAATGTGTTAGTGCGCGATAATAAATTTTCTCTGCTTTATCTTTCCCGATGCCAACAACCGTAACATCATTATGCGTATCGCCTTCCGTTAATAAATACGCCGCTTTATTATTAATACTACTATTAACATGAACGCCGCCATTATCTAACTCTCCAATATAACGATCATCATAATGATCTGGGTAATATCCCGATTCTGTGTAACCACCAATATAAACTGATGCTGGATCTTTCATATCACGTAATCCGTCACCATCAATTGCTGGTGTATAGATGTCTTCGCCCAATAACCAAAGATCATCTCCCGTTTTATTTTCAATAAACGCCCCCATAATATCTGCGATTGATTCATTAATCGCGCCTGATTCGTTTTTATAAATTAAACCAGCAGTGTTTTCAATGACCCCATGTGTCATTTCGTGTCCGATGACATCTAATGAACCTGATGTAGAAATCATCATCTTGCCATCGCCATCTCCGTAAAGCATTTGTTTGCCGTTCCAACCTGCGTTATTCCACTTATCCCCAACATGAACAGTTGATATCATTTTCATCCCTTTATCATCCATGGAGTTACGATCATGTTTCTTTTTGTAATGATCATGCACTTTTCCTGCATTAATATGGGCTGATACCGCTGCTGGGTCGTAAAATACACTTGTTGGTGTTGTCACTTCAAATCCAGTAAAACCTAATAAACCTGACATAATGATGAAAACTGTTTCTCCCATGCGTGATGCTTCAAATGTTTGAATATCTGCCTCTCGCGATCCATCAAACATATAGCGCTCGCCTGTTTCTTGATCCAAGACGGATTGGAATTGATGCATTTTACCAAAAATATCAATTCCTCGTGATGTTACCGCCTCTGTATTTTTTGGAATCGCTTTTTCATCCACTTGTGTAACAGCTTGTCCACCATCTTTAGAAAAACTGTTTTCTCGCCCTTCCTCAACTTGAATGGCAACACCATGAAAGGCATCGTAATGATCCAACACTTTACCGTCTTGTGCACTTACAAAATAATGGAAATATCCCGGCGCCGGGCTACTTGTAGATGCTTGAATCGCATACACTAATTGAAGTGTTCCTTCGTGTTCATACATCACTTGTTTTGCATTCAATCCATCAAATTGCTTCACTTCACCAATCTTTTTTTCAATATCTTTTTGTGCAATGGCTACAGCATCTTTCTCACTAATCAATGCTTTTGTCGATGCTTGTACACGCGTATTTTTAGCATTTGTTACTTGTCCAAAATACGTTTTCACCTCATGATCATTCGTTAAAGAAATTGCCTGTTCTGAACCATAAATAGGTACCCCATTATATAGTTCAATCGCTTTAAAGTGATACGTATTCGTTTGTTGATCCGAAAATTTATCAATAATTGTAAATTGTTCTTTTGCTGCATTCAAATTTTCCTTGCCAGACATTTTCTTCTTTTGCTCTACAACTTTCGATTGCAAAAATGCATACACTGCATCTTCTTGACTTAAAGACTTCGGTGCTTTCCACGATCCAATCAAATAAGATGGCGTGTTGAATAATTCATTAATTGTGATTTGTTCAGTTGCAGAGGCTGGATTCGCTGCTACCATTAGCCCAGGGATAACAAGTGACGTTGCCAAAACTGTTTGCAATACTTTTTTCTTCATATTGTTCTTTTTCACATAATCACCTCTCCTTTTTCTACTTTCAATTATTCTGAACATTCCCACTCCCGTCAATTGGGTTATTGAGAACCTTGATATCATGGCGTTTGTTCTACTCAAAACGTTTTACGCACTCCATTTTTCATTGATTCAAACGGCAAATAACCCAATTTACAATATTCTGAAATTGACATACGATTGAGCTATGACATTTCGAGGTGAGAATTTATGAGACGAGCCTTTGTTTGTACAATTCTTTTTTGTTGGTCTTTTCTCTACATTTGCTATCACTATATTGAACCTACAGAATCGCAATTTCATCATGCAACGACTACAACGACATCCATTAGGGCAGAAATGATTTTTCCAGTAACAGCTCGTACGATCGAAGAAGAAGCACTTGCGTTATATCAAACGATTCATACCATTTCTCAACAACCAGCTCCAAACATCAACACACGGTCCACAAGTAAAATTGCACAACTTATGGATCACTATCAACAGGAGTGGAACCATATTGGACAAGCAGTTCAACAATTAACAGCATTACAGCAAGAATTATCTTCACACGATCAACAATCAGAAAACGTAGCGTACATCAAAAATTCATTAAAAACTGTTTCTAAATATGTGAAAGAAGCGGATCAAGCAATTGAACACAGTCATCATCAACAAACCATTTTGCGTTTAGAAAAAGCGCTCATACTTCCACAACAACAAAAAGAGGAACCTGTTCACAATGTAGAAGAAGTAACTCCAACAGAACCTCAAACAGAACAAGTACTTGAAAATGAAACGCGTAACACTGAAGACCATTCAAAACAGCATGAGGAGGAATAAGATGAAAAATATCCTGTTGGGGATAAGTCGATTGATCGTGTTGACATTCATTTGTATACTTGCCATTTTCGTTTTAACAATGAAAGCTTCTGGTGGAGAACCAAAACTCTTTGGTCATCAGATGAAAGTCGTTGTTTCAGGATCCATGGAACCTACATTCGAAACTGGGTCCATTATTATTCATAAACTGATAGACGAGCCGAAAATCTTTCAACCACATGACATCATTACCTTTCAAACTGGTGACAAACTAATTACTCACCGCATTATCAATACGATTGATGTAAACGGAGACATTTTATATGAAACAAAAGGAGACAATAATAAGACTGCTGACGCTGAATATGTAAAACCCGAGCAAATTGTTGGTCAATATGCATCGATTACGATTCCGAAACTTGGTTATATCGTTCGTTATGTTCATTCAAAATTAGGTGCAGCATTATTATTAGCAGTTCCGGGATTATTGCTTGTGATGTCTGGATTGCATACGATTTACACATCCATTCGCAATGAAGAAGTACAAAATGCATCTGAACTTATTTAAACTTCTTTCTTTTAAAAGGAAGAATTTAATAAAATGACTATTTTAAGGGGGAAATGCACGTATGAGTTTAGCAAAGAAGATTAGTAACGGAGTTCTAACAGTCGCATTAGGATTTTCATTAATTGGGGGAGGTACTTACGCTTACTTTAGCGATACAGTTGAAACGAATAACACATTCGCTGCGGGAACGTTGGATTTATCCGTTAATCCTGAAACGATTGTTAATCTTGATAACTTAAAGCCTGGTGACGAAATCTCTAAAACATTTCAACTTGCGAATCATGGTTCTTTAGATATTGAACAAGTCCTATTAGAGACCAGTTATGTCGTTGATGATGCAAATAGTAATAATACTGAAGACTTTGCAGAACATATTAAAGTGACCATCTTATACAATCAAGCAACGGCTTCTGTACAAGTCATTGAAACAACATTAAAAGACTTGGCAAATGAAATGCCTGATATTACAGCAATTGATGAGTTTGTTGGTAGCACACAAAGACCAAACGGCTTAAAACCTGGCGATATGAATAATATTGTTGTATTATTCGAATTTGTTGATAATGGTGAAAATCAAAACCAGTTCCAAGGAGACGCGCTCCAAGTAAAATGGAAGTTCCATGCTGAACAAACAGACGGTCATTTCTATGAAGATGAATAACAAAAACTGCTAATGTCAAAAGGAGGCACCTCTTCGAGAAGAGATGCCTCCTAATTTATTTCACATATTGGTCGATAAACATAATCCTTTACTACAAAATCAATGATTGCAAGAACGATTAAGAGTACATGCTTCAACCGTTTCATCTTTTATCCTCTCCATCGTGGACTAAACTTACGCTTGGTTTGGTCGAATAATATATACTTGCCCATCATCTTCTAATAGCCAATTGGCAGACAAAAATGTTTCAACAATCGATTTTTCTTCAGGCGTTAAATGCAATTGTTCGATTTGAAATTCTTGTACGACATAGTCTTTCTCTTCTTCTTTTTGCAATTTCAGAGACAATAAACGTTTTAACCCTGGGAATGTTAAAAACTTCACTTCATAACCATCTTGTAAAATACTCGCTAGATGCTGTTCAATGCCATATAGTACGTCAAAATCAAATGCCGTTTCAACTAGCGCTTTAAAATCTCCTACCTGCTTCGTTTCAACTTTTTCAAGAATTACTTCATCTGCAATATTCGCAGCTTTTAATGCTTCCAGTACATACGCTTCCATTAAGGTAATTTTCGTTACCATCCTCATACACCCTTTCTTATTGTTTGATCACTTTTTCTGGTTTATAGCCATTTAACGTTACAGTCATTGATTGAATCACTTGATCTTCTAATGGTTTGTCCATTGCATCCCGCTCAGTATTGACAATCTCATCTACAACATCCATCCCATCTGTCACTTTACCAAACGCAGCATAATCACCATCTAAATGTGGAGAGGTTTCCGTCATAACAAAAAATTGTGAACCTGCCGAATCCGGATCTCCTGAACGCGCCATTGATAATACCCCGCGTTCATGCGCTAATGGATTATCAAAATCATTAGCATTAAATTCTCCTGCAATCGAATAACCTGGTCCACCCGTTCCATTTCCCTCTGGATCTCCCCCCTGAATCATAAAGCCCGGGATAACACGGTGGAAGATTAGTTCATCATAAAATCCATCTTCAATTAAAGCAATAAAGTTATTCACTGTGTTCGGCGCAATTTCTGGATATAATTCCGCAGTAATCGTTCCGCCGTTTTCCATTGTAATCGTTACAACGGGGTTATCTCCTGTTTCCGTCTCTTTTTCAGTTGAATTTGACGATAATGATTTTTCTTGCTTAGGTTCTTTTGATTCACTTTGACATGCTACAATAAGCATCATGACGAGTAATAAACCAAGTACTTTCACTAATTTTTTCTTCATTGAATACCCTCACTTTTCCATCAATCTACGCACATGATTAAACTTGCCCAATAGCCTGCTCACCACGGTATTTCTTACTTCTTATTGTATCAAAGTTTAATGGAAGTGACAGTGTTCATCTCTCCCTCTCATGATGATTTTTTATTGGGGCAGTCAGGTATGAATCACATTCAGACCTATTTTAGCTAGATGCTTTCCAAATGCGATTCAACCATTTACGATAAACACCGCTGACGATCGATATCGACGTTTTGCAAGAACGAGACAGGGTAAAGATAAGTATTCATAAACACGAGGAGGGAATGATCATGACAGCAAACGAAAAAGATCGACAAGCATTTGAAAAGCGGCATAAACAAGATTACAAAGAGCCTAATGAACAAACATCTTTAGATGAATTTAAAGATCAACAATTTGTAGACGATATTCCTTTAGAAGACCTGAAAATCGAAATGGAACAAGAGAAAAACAAAGACAAATCACAAGATGACTCACAAAGTTCTAAAAAGGAATAAGGATCATTCAACGGAGGAAACTCGTTTAAAAATGCCTCTGATCTTCTCGTCTAGTAGATCAGAGGCTGTTCATTGATTCCTATGAAAAGGCTATGAATGAACTGCAATAATGCTTAAATGTATTAATTCATCTATTTTTCTATTCATTCACATACAAATGAACTTCTATCAGTCACTTCATACAACATCTTCTACACTCAAATCGAATCGCTATCCAATGATTAACGAGCAACAGCTTCAAATGTAATCATCTGGGTTGATTTTGTAGGATATTCTCGGTGTTTATAATCTGCAGAAATGATAATATCTTTAAAACCAACCTGTTCTAGAATCAGTTTAAATTCTTCCACCCCGTACCAACGAATGGGAAAACTTTCTAATTCTGATTGCACTAATTGCCCTTTACGCCATTTTTCATATCGATTATGAGAAACCGTGTATTGGTTAATATAATCGACTTCAATGATTTTACTTTCTAACGTGATGATTTCGTCATTCTGTGCTTTCCAAGTTCTTGTTGATCCAGTACCAACTGCAAGATCAGTTTGCAAAAAGATATCCAAAATGAGCTTGCCTCCATCAACAAGATGATTATGGAAGTTTTTCAGAGCATTAAGCGAATCCGCTCTTTGAGCCAACAATAAAAAAGTTCCAGTAGGTACAATAATTGCCTCATATTTCACATCCAATGAAAACGATTCCATTTTATCTTGAAATAATTTTGGATATAACCTCTTTTTCTCACAATTATTACGACAGATGTTCAACATCTCACCTGAGACATCGAAGCCATCTACTGTTAATCCGCTTTCCAAAAGTGGAATGAGAATTCGGCCTGTCCCAACCCCAGGTTCCAAAATTTTTCCTTTACAAGAAGCTAATCTATCGCTATAAAATTCAACGTCACCAAATGACAAACCAATATACTTATCTATATCATATACCTCTGAGGACAGCTTATTATAATAACCTAGCATATATCTTTTCTCCTTATCTATTGTCAATAAGGGCTGGCAGTACATTACGTTAGTAAAAAATGTGTTCTTCTCCAAACTAAACCTCTGCATACGTCTTCTAACTTTTTTACTATGGTAAATTCCCCCCTCATTGATACTTTCTTTTTCACATAATCCTGACAATATCATTCACCTATGTCATATTCTCTCAAAGAAAAATCAACGATACTTTTATTTAATCATCCTCTTCGATTTCATGCCCGTCCTTATCGTATGTAGACGTTTTAAATTCCTTTCCCAATATATATTCATTCCGTGCATTCGCAGCCTTTAAACGACGAAGACGACGAAAATCACCGATGTAAGCAGCTACCATCACGATTAAAATACCACTCGAGCCAAACCTCAATTCTCCCAAAAATGTGTGATGCCAAATAAAACTTGATACACAGATAATCGCGCTAACGACTGAACCCCATAAATACCATGGCAAATTTCTCTCTACGGCATGCGTATAAAGTTTTTGATCTTTTAAACTCCCCATTTGAAACAACCTCCTCCAAACAAAACTCGTTAGTTGATGGATGTTTCTAATGAATGCTTAACTGTCTCACCTATAGTAAACAGCCAACCTTATTTTCCATTCAACCATAATCTTCCCAATAAAAAATTACATTTAATACCTTATATTCATACGACTCATTCACTGCTTACTATTCTATTAGAATAGCGTACTTATACAAGTAAAGCATCCATTCAAAAGCCAATGCACCACCATTTAATCTAAGTCGGCTTTTTCTATAAAATACGCTTCATTGGTATTCCTTATCACAATGTCGAAATTCTGATGATAAGGGTGCATGAAAAGTTCATATTGTATTCTACGTTCATCATGAGATTGTTGTAAATATTCTACACTCGTTCCTCTTTCAATCACATCGCGAGAAGATCTTCTGAGCAATTCCGTTTCTCCATCTGTATAGAAGTACACATTTACATCAAATAAGGTTGGATCCGTAAATGCAACGCTCATGCCTTCTATAATCGTCATCTTTTTTTGTGAAGAGATCAACGCACGCTTCATATAATCTGTGTCCAATGTATAAAGATCTAATCCATCTCTAATCATACGAATATCCCGTTCTAAAGTTGATAGATGATGCGCATCTGGGTGACAAGCTGTCATCTTATAACAATGATTTTCATCTTTATATTTGTAATGAATCACAGCATACTTTCTCATTTTAGATGAGGGGATGATATAAGGATCCGTATTCATATAATTGACATGTTCTTCACCTAATCGTTGTACTAGACGATTTGCAAACGTCGTTTTTCCAGAAGCACCATGACCCGAAACGCCAATAATTATTCTGCTATCATCACGAATCATCAATTCGACGATTTCATCCAATAAATTATCCATAACACCCACCTTTTCTATGCATCGTTTCCCAAGTATCTATCTACTTGTACTTTTATAGCACTTAAAATATCATTTGAATTAGCTATTTTAACCTTCATACTCAACGGACATCCAAAATATCCCATTCCTAGAAAATAAACTCTTACCGCTCACATTTAAAATAGTACTCAATGGACTTCTTGTCATTATCATTTATTTTTTGTGGCAATTCACCTATTGAAACGTATTGCATTTTTTCAGATTCATTATAATCAACCTTCATTTCCCCACTTACAGCTTTAGTATAATAAACAGCAGTAGCAGAGTATAGCTCATCCCCGTTCTCTACTTTCAAATAGCAATCAGGTCCTGACCGTAGCTCCAATAATATTAAACTCTTAACTATTAGTCCTGTTTCTTCAAATACTTCTCTTCTAGCAACTTCTTCAAAACTTTCTCCTAAGTCCATTAATCCACCCGGCAATCCCCAATATCCATCGCGCCTTTTCTGTAACAATACTTCATTCTTTTCATTTAATATGATAACGACAGAACCAGGTAAAATAATTGGTTGATGCCCTACATATTGTCTCAGATATCTAAAATATTCCATTTTTCTCTCCTTTTAAAATATAGTAAGCTTTATAGTAAGTTTTTTATGTCTGATTGAGATTTCACACTGAATGATTAAGGATTGCTAAGATTTGTAAATCCATACTTAAAAACTGACTTATCAAAGTGAGAATGCGTTGATAAATATTTCATATAATATTAACGTTGCCAAGTTTTATCAGTAATACGCTTAATATCTTGGTTTAAACAAGATTGTTTCAATTTCTTATTTTTTAATAGATACTTAATATCAGATTTATTATCATAGGACAATTGAACATAGAAGTAATTAATAAACTCCAAAGAGGCGAAGATTAATATAAAGCCGCTGATTAATAAGCCCTCTATCGGTAAAAGTGGATAATGAATGTATACATCAATAAAAAATAGAATAACAGCGAAAGTCATGATGCCTATATTTATCGACTGTAGTCTTTTCAAATTTTTAACAGTCTTTAAAGGGGTAATCGACTTTTTCTCAATAGTTAGGCGTTTCCATTTCGAATACCAAAAATATGCTCCTTGAATGAGTATAAACTCTAAGAAGAAAAACGAGACCCAAAAAGAAATTAGTAAATATAGCTTTAAATTTGGATATGTGTAAGAAATTAAGAATGCAAGAGGGATGAATATAATAATTGCAAATCTTTCACCTTTATACAAAAATTCAAGTCTATTTTTCAATTTCTCGTTCATAGAAGCACCTACTCTCTAATATCTTAACTAGGTTTAATTCTACCTATAAATCTGGTCGGTTTATTTATTGAACAACCATTAACTCTTTAATTCATATTATCATAACATTAAATTAATTAGTGACAAATAATCATTTCATGGCTTTTAAGAAATAGTTGTGTGTTTTTTCAAATACATAAGACCTTGCTACATTTACATGAAATACTTGGTCGTTTCAGGTTCATATCAATCAATGTTGAAGACAAAGCGCTAATGATTCGTCATGTAGATGATGTTTTTAGAGATGAAGAATAGCTATAAGATATTAATTTTTTACGTATCAGAGGGGATTTTCATAATACTGTGAGAAGATAAGGAATAAGAAACGTTTATTTTCACTATCAATATATTTTTGATGTTAAGTGATTTTTGGTTGGAACATGATATCATAGATAAAAAATGGAGGTTTTTTATGAAAAAGTTTATGATCTTTTTATCGCTTATTGCAATTTTAATAGGAAGTATATTTTTTTATATTGAAATTAAAAAAGACATATTAGAAAGTGATGTAATAGAATATTTAATCGCAGAAAAAGGTTTGAATGAAAATGATATCATTTCAAGCGAACCATTTATTTCAAACTTAAGAGGAAGCAAAAATTTCATGGTTAGCGTTCAACTGAAAAATGATGATATTATTTATCGCTATTATAAAAATAAAGGTAAAATCATTTTAGAATCTTATATTAAAGATGGAATGGAATACGTTGAATGACTTTTGATGTCTAATAATGAATTGTTTTTCAGTATGGCTTTCGGAACATCACATAACTAGTGCGCATAGCACTGTTTCAGAGAATAGAAACTTTGGATATTCTTGCTCCATCGTGAGATTAACTATCCCGATAGAAATCTGGATTAAATCTTCGATGAAATTAATATTAAAGTTGAACGGTTAAATGTATGTATCTTCTAAAAGAATCATTTTATAGAACAATGGTCTGTCTATTCTAGTTGCTTTTCAGTTCACTTTAATCCAATTAACTCTTTATTATTCTGCAATCAACAATAGCCTTATTCTATAATATGTAGTGTAGGTAATTTTTCAAATGCTGCACCTATTGGGAAATACACGGACTATATTCTAGATAATATTGACTGAATAAATTCAGTTTTTTTGTCTGCATATTTGTGTTTGTTATATTTATTTTCTCTTGCCAATAGCATTTTTAGTTCTTGATATTCCTTTCTTGCATGGTCATTCTTACGTAGATAATTTATAAATTTTAATTGTTCACGTAAATATTCATTTCCAGTTTGATACATATGGATTTGATGAGTCCTTGGTTCTCCTTTATAAAAATAGTGTCTTTCTGGCAGTACATTAACTCCTCCGTATGAGTATCCCAGATCCCTCAAAGGATTCACACAATATATACCATTGTTATATTCTTCGATTTCTACGGCAATATCAATAATAGGTTTTGCCTTCACTCCCTTTACAGCTGTACTTCCAATATGGTGAATATCAACAACATAATTACCAATCTTATCTTGGATCCTTTCCTTTTCCCATAAAAACTCTTTACACCAATCTTCTGTCCAATCTACCAAATAAACCTCATTTTTAGGTAATCCAAGCATTATTTATCCACTCCTTACAAAACCATTTAACTTACTCTATTATTCTGACTATTTGTAGGATTTTCAAAATAACTAACCCCCACATTATCACAAGCACAAAAGAATTAAAAAAGTTTAAACATTTTAATTTTTTCAATCACATCTTGATTTTCTATAAAATATCCTGTTGACATCTTATTTAAATTATCTTCTGGTGAAAAGTTTTGAGGTAATAGATTTAAGAGATACCTACCTTTAACAGAAGTGCTTCCTCTAATATAACTATTTACACAAATTAAGCGATTATTTTTTCGCTTAAGATAGTTTAGCATCAATTCATCTTCACTTGAATCAAAGTAGAAATGTATTAAACATGATATTGTAAAATTAGCGTTTTGAGTTTTGTTGGGTACTATGTTAACCTCAGTTAAAATATCTTGTTTGTTTACGGATGTATTCGTTACTTAATTTGAAAAATTCCTCTTTGCATCGGTTACTTAATCCAAAAATGGAACTACTAAAACCAAAGATAAAATAAAACCGCCTACAATCATAAATAGTTGTGCAAGCTATTTCTAACTCTTTCGTACTTTGTAAAACAGAAAATTCTATTCAATCATTTGTTGATCACAGTGCTCAATCTCATTTAGCAACTGTACTGGCACATAATCTTTAAAAATATAAATATAATCTTATTATGTCCCACACATCAGTCGTAATATTTTACACTAATTAGTTTTTTCTTTAAATATAGGTGTTCATTACTTAAAACATCAATTAGATTTTTAATTCTACTTCTGCATATTCTTCAACGTACTCTTCATAATCAAGGACCTCAATGACGTTTGACCAGTTAAGCACTGAACCTACAAAATCTCGGATGTCCAGACCTGGAAATTCATAAGTACTATCATCATTAACTGTTGCCGTTGCATCTTCAATGAACGTAACCTGGTATCCTCTATCATACGCAGCAATTGCTGTAAATTGAGGACAATACTCTGTATTGAAGCCAGTCACAAAAATATGTCCTACACCAATCGACTGTAGTCTTTGCTGTAGATTGGTCCCAAAAAATGCACTTGGAGTACTCTTCTCAATAATATAATCTGCATACTTTACTAAATCTGAATCAATATTTCCCCCGTCAGAGCCATGAGCTATTGGGCTTTCACTATTTTCATCTTTATGACAAATAAAAATAACAGGTTGTTTAGTATGCTTAAAATCTTTTATAAGGTTTTTAACCTTCTTTTTCTCTAGACTAAAATCACCCATTTGTAGGAAACCATTTTGAAAATCAATGACCAATAAAGCTTTCATATTAGCACCTCACCAAATTATAACTATTAAAAATATACTGACAAATAAACGTATTGCAATGCTATTACTTTTGGGAGTTTATCTCCATTAACATTCTCCACAATTAACTCAACAAAAACTAGTATATATTGCTATACGTGTCTGATTAAGAATCATCTCTTTCTATAAAATGAATATATCAATGAATTTGCAAATGTTACATGTTTAGTATAGTCATCAATCCGTACTAATAGCAAAAAATCCCTAGAATTGCACCCGGTTGTGGCAGACTGATGCGTTTTCTTCTCTAAAGTAACTCCACAGCATATAATAGAGTATTTATAATATAAGTTTCATACCTTCGTGGCTTGCTGAAAATCCTAGCTTTTCATAAAAACGATGTGCATCATTACGTTGTTTGTCGGTAGTCAATTGAACCATACCGCATTTCTCCGACTTAGCAATTGAAATGGCTTCTTCAAATAACCTTTCTCCAATCCTTTTTCCTCGATAATTTCGATCGACACGTACACCTTCAATTTGTGCACGTTTCATTCCTTGTCTTGCTAATCCAGGAATGATTGTCAGTTGAAGGCATCCAATCACATTCTGATTTTCGACAGCCAAGATAATTTGATTGCCAATCTGTGATTCCATTGCATTAAATGCTTCATAATAAACTGCTGGTAGTGGTTCTTCCAGTCGTTCGCGTTGTGAGCCTAATTCATCGTCAGCAAGTAGTCGAACAATTGAATGTAAATCATTTTTATTTGCTACACGAAATTTCATGGTAATCGCTCCCATTCTCCAACAATCTAATTCGTTCATTGAATAATCATTGCTATCTACCTTCATATTATCATAATACGAAAGTGATTCATAAAAATTATGTTGCTTATCAACAACTATCTACATAAGATATGGTTGGTCGTTATAGATTCACTATTTAAAACAGTTATTGTATATTCAATCTTCCCAATAAAAAATAGCGTCAAGTTTTCGATATTCATTTTTTCTTCGATAGAACGTTGGTATGTTTGCTTGAAAAGGTAGTGGTTCGTTGGCATATTTTTCATCTAATGATTCATAGCCAAATTCTTTTAATGCCTTAAATAGCTGATACGTAAGACCATTAAATTTCTCATGTACACTAAATATATTGGTCTGGCCAGGTAAATCACAAGACGCACCAGTCATTTCTTCGTTCGTTTCGGCTCGAACCGTCTGTGATCGTTCACCTTCTCCATAAATAAAAACCGGTGCTAATCGACTTACATTGAGCAAGACGCCTGTTTTTTCATACGCTAAAATCCCATACTGTTCTTGATCTTTTATCACAACGATATCTTCCTTACGATAGCAGAAAAACTCGACAAAAGAAGCATAACCACTTCCATAATGATCAAATTCTGCTTCACAAATAATATTCGGAATACGCTGGATGCGATAATATAAATGTTTGATATATGCCTCAATCTCTTCTTCATTTTTCGTGTTATAAGGATAAGATTCTCCAATAATCTTGCCATCAATGAAATCTTGCAACTGTTCATGAGTGTACATTGTTCACACCTACTTGTTTTTTATTTAATTTGTACTATATACACTTTATATTCTCTATAAACACCAAAAAACCTTTCTTGCCAAAGCAAGAAAAGGTTTAACATACCTCAATATTTCTCGTATATATTTTTTGATTGTTGATAAGTTCCAAAACCACATATCTGCCATTTTAACCTTCAAATTGGCATGAAGTAAACTCAATGATTGATTCATAAGAAATGCTTGAAACCTTGATATACCTCTTTAAAACTACATCTATTCTTTGGTGTTTGAAGTCGATTCACTTTGGTATTCAAGAATATCACCAGGTTGGCATTCCAAAACATCACAAATCGCTTCTAATGTTGAAAATCGAATCGCCTTGGCTTTGCCATTTTTTAGAATGGAAATATTGGCCATTGTGATCCCGACTCTATTCGACAGCTCAGTTACACTCATTTTCCTTTTTGCTAACATGACATCGATATTGATGATAATTGCCATTGTTTTCACCTCAAACTGTTAAATCATTCTCTGACTTGATATCTAATGCATTTCTTAATAATTTTTGAAGAACTCCAACAAATACTGCTATGACAACTGAGGCAAAAATGATGATAAAGCCGACAATTGCTATTCCTGGATGCAAAGCATTTTGTGACATAAGTAAGATGGATCCAATTACATACAAGATACTGATCGTAATTGCACAATACTTAATGAAGTTTAAAATGTTTACAGAGGACTCGGAAAAGGCAGCTTCATGATCAATTAATTTCAGAATCTTTAGTGCCTGATACAACGCAATAAAAAATGGAATCGTCGTTACATACAAACCTAATAATACAGGATATTGTAAAAAAGCAAACTCTGGATACATATTTGCCGTATCATTTGCCAACCACGGCAGGAAAAAAACGCATAAGAAAAATACAATAGTTCCAACTAGCAAAACAGCTATCTTTAAGAAAATTGTTGAACCTCGATTCATTTAACAGCACCTCGCTTATTATCTAATAACTATACTTTAATATATAATTTATCGAATTACAATAAATATTTATTCATTCACATCATTTTTTTATTGTATAATTATTTTTCATTACGATTAGAGCAAAGCGTTTTTAATAGATGCTCTTGAAACTACAGGTAATTTATTTATCCGCTTTTCTTGCCTAACGGATAACTTGCTTGATACGTACTGCTTCTGAAACAACATCCGGAGATTACAGAGAGCGGGGGTACAAAAGAGAATTGAGAATGTGTCAAAGATTGTTACACGCTTAAGTAGTTTTAATTTTTGGGTGGTTTTGTGATTCTGGGAGAAAATTTAAATTTCATCTTTCTCTTGTATCTTTTGTCATCAAAACTAAAAAAACCTCTCCCACAAATGTGAGAAAGGGTTTTTGAACGAATAATGTAACATTAACGTATTGGGAACTATCATCATCTTTTTTATACATATTTACTAAGACTACAATTAAAAAACTTATTTTTTCATTTTACTTTCCCACCCGATTTTTTGTTTATTAGACTTTTATTTCCGCTAGTAGAATAAGAACTCTTTCGTAATCTGGCACAATTCTTCAATCCAACAAGACGCAAGTTCTCAGTGAATCCTCCGAAGCCGCTATATTTCCTCCTTACTTGCGTTACTATAAATCACTTTAACCTTACTTTCAGTTTTTCCTTCTTTTTGCACATTTTCTTTATCCTTAACTACCCAACCATCAATTTCGTCTGGATCATTGGTTGTGAACATAAATCCAATTCTGACAAATTTCCCATCTGTATTAGTCATTTTGATATTCATGCCATAATAGCCAGTCATTTCATTATAGGAACTCTTCTCAAATTCCACTGATTTAATATTTGCAAAAGTATTTTTTAAAGCCTTCACAGACATCCGCTCTACATGAATCTTTTCCGCTTCCTTTTGCTCTGCTTTTTTATCCATATACACTTTTCCGCCTACACCAATTGTTGTAGCTACTAATAAAAAGCCAATGATAACGTACATCCATTTCTTCTTCATCTCACCAATCCTTTCTCTTTTTTGTAAGATAATTTGAGTACCATTTTCTGTCGCTTTTCCTACTTTTTATATGCTAGTTATATATAAAGTTACTACGCTTGCAATACTACTGGCAACTTTATTCGTAAACTTTTCTTGCTTCTAGAATTTTAAGATAGATAAGATGAATGTCATTTTGATGAAAATACGCAGCTTTTCATTAAATTTAAGGATGATATTTGTTACCGCTATTAGATTCAGGATCTACACATTCATATACAATATGCAAAAACCCTCTCCCACCAATGTGAGAAAGGGATTGAAACGTATAATATAAAATTAACGTTTTGAGTTTTACCGGCTATCAATTTATGGATAGTCAATCTAGCTGAATCCCTTTATATCAGTATCTTCATTTATAAAGTTTAGATTAACACGGATTGACATGGACACTTATGGATTTGATTTACATCTGTTTACATCCATTTATTTTGTTTCAAATGGCTTTTCATCATATTTTGATACGTCGTACTGCTTAATAACCTTGTACTGATTAGCTCTTTCTTCATCAGATGCATCATTGCTACTTAACTGATTCAGAGCATCACTTAACATTCTATATAAATACACAGGTTCAGGCGCCTCTTCTATAGCAGCCAAAACAAGTGACTTTCTTAAATAACTTGGATGATTGGCAAGAATTTCATTTTTAAAATAGATTTGATTTGTTTCTGCAAACAACTTCATAAATATCGATACTGTACGTGTATTACCTTCCCTAAATGGATGTATACGCCAAAGATCAATCATTAATCTAGAAAAATCTTCTTTTAAATTAGGATTATCATTATTCCATTGAATCTGGTTCGCCCAAGCAAACACTTTCTGCAAGTCAAAAATGATTTGACTCTTCTCCGAGTAATTAATTGATAATCCATTAAGGACTTGCTCAGATTTATAAATATTTACAGTACGATATCCACCAGCCCAAGTGTATATTTCTTCAAATAGATGCAGATGAATCATTTGCAAACTCTTATGCGTTCGAAAGTCTATTTGTTGCACAATGGTTTGTATATCTAATACACTCGCAATAAACAACTGTGCTTCTACATCAATTAACTTTTCCGCATTTCGGATGTTCATCTTGTTTATTAATACTTCTGTTCCTTCATATACATAAGGATCCATTGATTACTCGTCTTCCTTGGCATACTTTTTTATAATAGCTTCTTTTAATTCTTTTGAAGTGATCAAACCATCTTCATACTTTTTTAATAATGCTTGTGTAAATACGCTTGGTTTTCCACCATCAATTGCGGCCATCCCAACTGCAAACGCTATATCATTTTGGCGTTTTAAACGTGATGTTATTTGCATATTAAACACCTCTTTTTTAATTCTATATATCCATTATATCATATACATTTTAGAAATGAATATACATAAACATCAAAAACCCTCTCCCACCAAGGTGAGAAAGGGTTTGAAACGAATAATATAAAATTAACGTTTTGAGTTTTAGTAAGATCAAGTTTATGAATATCCTATCTAGCTGAATCCCGTCCTATCAATATTTTCACTCATTTGAAATGGATAGATAAGTACTTCCGTGGACTCAACTTCCTTTGATTTACATCTTCTCACATCATTATAAACGTAATTGTTAGTAAAATGCTTATTTTTTATTCAACAATCTCGCACGATTCTTAAATAGCCTTACTTTTTCTTTACAGCAATATAAATATCAATATTTCCATCTGGATAATATTTTTCAAAATCATAAGTATATGCCCTGTTTAACTGATTTTCATCTTCTTTTTTCCATATTTCATTCCATGTATTAAAAACACCTTGTTCATCATCGGTATTGACTTTAAAAACTTCGTATTTCGTATCATTGGGAATCGCTACGGATGATTTATCTTTGTCTTCAATCGCAACACATAGCGTATAATCTCCTTTATAATTAGATTCATATTCATGATATAAACCATATACATTCTCATTTTTATCAGTTAAAACATTTGATGCACTTTTCCACATATCTGTAATCTTTTGCATGACACGCTCATCATTAAAATTATTTGTCCTAATTTTTTCGATAACTTTTAGCTCCATGTTAATCCCATCCTTAACTATTTTTATGTTATTTTTACTAGACTACATGGTCCGCTTGTTGAATAATGATCTTCTTTTTATCGTAAATTTACTTATTCCCAGTGTATCATATTTCCGTGCTTTTAATGAGATTCCTTTTATTATCAACAAAGGAAAGTTTAACACAAAAAAAGTACTAACATTTCTGCTAGTACCTCCGATAATTCATATACAATTTTTGATATTTAACGATATTTGCATCAAACCAACCACAAACGTTGATATAACAACGTTTGTCTTATCGTTTTGAGTTTTAGCAAGCTCTGACCTATGGATATTCAATCTAGCTCAATCCCGTCCTATCAATATCTTCACTATGTTAAAAGGAATAGTTAAGGACTTCCATGCACCCAGCTTCTTTTGATTTACATCTTTCTGCATCACGATAAAGATGATTATTAGTAAAGTGCTTAATGCTTTCAACAATCGCGCCTGAATACAGAACTTTTATTAATTAATACATTACTTTTCTAATCTTCTCAGGAATCATTACAACTTCCACTGTAAGATCTACCGGTTTAAAAGTTGGATCTATACATTCATCCCAATACTCCAAATGCTTTTTGTCAATCCAATGTTCTGACTCTTCAACCTCTTGGCCATTTTCCCCTTGCACTGAATACCAATACAAATACTCAGCACCATTAAGTGTTTCTCTAAGAATGGTTTCTACATACATTTTCTCATCCTCGAGAGTAACCAAAACATCTTTCATATTTTCGTTTAGGAACTTTAACCAATCATCAACTTTTTTTGTTTTTCCTTCTTTAACTTTAAATCTAGTAAGCTCTACGTTCATTTTATTTCACCTTAGCCTTTATCCAGTATTCAGTACAATCTTGATTACGTTCCATAAAACCATAATCTATAAGGGATCTCCTTATTATTGCGAAATCAGTATAGATTGGCCTTAATATTTCATTAACTTCTTTTTCTAAGTATATCCTGTCCAAGTTAAAATGATTTACGATGTTTTCCAAAACAATTAGCTTTTTCTTTTCTTTACTTGGAAATACATCTAATTTTCCGTCCTTACCACTTTTAAAGTAATTCGCCAGAATCTTTTCTTTTTCTTCCTTAGCTAATGGTATTATTTTAGTCATCACATACCCCCCCTTATAAAACAACTATTAAATAATCTAGCCCACTTGTTTAATAATGAATTCTGCGTAACTTTACTTAATCTCAGTTTATCATATTTCCCTGCTTTTAATGAAATCTCTTTTATTATCAACAAAGAAAAATTTAACACAAAAAAGATACTAGCATCTCTGCTAGTACCTTTGATTATTCATATACAAATTTTGATATTTGCACCATATTTGCATCAAATCGCCCATAAACACCGATATGATAAGGTCGTATTAACGTTTTGAGTTTTATTGGACTTTGATTTATGAGTAGTCTATCCATCTGAATCCCTTTGTATCAATATTCACATCTGCATGAAATTGACTGAATAGGATGTAAGTGGACGCTTATGGATTTGACTTACATCTTTTCAAATCGTTCACAAATCATTGTTAGTACCTAATCTTTTTTATTAAACGTCCGTTAACTGAACTAGATTTACTTTATAAGTTATTTTTTATCAATAAAGCAATTGTATCACTTTCCTCATGATATTCAGTTCCGACAACATTACCATAAATAGCATAGGGCACTGGCGATCTGTTCCAGAATAACAGACGATAGTATTAACCTAAACAAAGGAATCCATTTTGAAAAAAGATTGATTAAAATGGATTCCCTTGAAGTATTGTTTTATTTTCATAAAAAGGTTTGATCTTTTCAGTAATCCTTATTGTACTGAAACCCCTCTCACCTTCATGATTACATAAAAATCGACCATCTAAAATTCTACTCGTCACTAATCAGCTAGGAACTCTATATCACTTTCTAAAACATCCCAGTTCGCATACGTTAAAATTTGCTGTCCACTTCCGCCAATAATAAATAAGTACTGGTCACTCCTTTCACCAATTTCAAAGATGTGATCACCAGTAACAGATTCACCAGGGGCAATTTCCCCTTCTAATAAATTTTCATCAACCTCTACACCAGCATCCATAAATACGCCATTCAGCGTAGTCTCGATTCCACCTTTAGGACCGAAGCCTGGATTATACATATTGACGGCATCAAAGCTGTTATCACCGGTATTCTCAACGGTAATATTTGCAACGACGAAGGTTTCTCCATTAGGTTCTAGACCTGCTACACTGTCTTTGAATGTAACAGAGTTAAGTGTTACATCATATCTGTTCTCATCATTATCTACAACTGAACCCGTATCACCGATCTGGAGACCTTCCTGATGGTTTCCAATAGATTTACCATCGTCTGCTTCAGGTTCTTCATTTTCAGATGCTTCCTCCGAGCTGTCCTCATCAGTGACCACATCTTCTTCTGCTGGTTCATTTTCTTCTGTTTCATTTGTTTCTTGATTCCTATTTTCTTCCTCGTTTACTCCTTCACCTGCATGATCCTTCCCATTACATGCAACAATAAATAATGAAGTAACGATAAAAAGAAATGTTAGTTTGATATATTTCTTCACGATTAGCCTCCTCATAAATAAACACACTTACCTCCACCGTATAAATTCGACCAAAAGATGCATTTTCCTTCTTCAAGGATCGCACCCGTTAGTGCAATTGGTAATCCTATTTATATTCCATATCTAAGAAGCAGAAAACTGCCTATCCATAATACAATTGAAATTTGTGTTATTAGATATATTGCAAATTCAAAGGTTGTTAGTTTTCTTTCTGCTTCGTTTTTTCAACTGTTTCACATCAAAAGAATATCCCACTTGCCAGAGTTGTGCTATATCCTCTTATAGAAACGAACCCTATTGTTTAATCTCTCTCTATTCATGGCATTGTCATGGCACGTAATTGGACAGCTTATACAAATCTTTAAATTCATTAAATGGGTGACCAAGAGTCGTCATCTTCAAGCATTTCTTGTAATATGTTTCCATCCTTTATGTCATAACCAACCCTGTCCGTCAATAAGAATTTGCGTATCGTCAAAATGGATAATAGCATTATACGATGAATCAGTAGCGATGCATATAGTATAATCTCTATCAGTTCGTTAAAATCACCTTTAAGCTGTATTATGATTCAGACCTCGGTCCCATAAGTCTTAACTCTTTGTCTTGGATCAATGTTATTAAGTGGTTACATGTCTCCTGCCAAGCGTCTATTGAAACTTTTTTATTCCAATGCCACAAATGAAATAACTTTGCATTTACTTTTGCTTCATTTGTAATTCTCGCCCATTCTACTTGGGTTCCTGATAAAAAACTTAAGGTTAAAAAAGTACCCTTAGGACAGACGAAAAATGCTAAGTCGTTACCATCAAAGCCTCCAATTGAATCAATAGCTGCATTGGCACCAATCCCACCTGTTAGATCCATAACTGTTTTGTGCAACGGATTGGTCGAGTTATTAATCACACAAGAAGCACCAAGTCTTTCTAGGCCATTTGAATAATTATCATTCCTAGTTATCGCAATTAATCGGAAACCCAGTACTTTAGATAATTGGACTAATAAATACCCAATAGATGATCCACAGGCGTTGACTAAGAGGATATCACTTCTTGGATTTCCCACCTGAAAATATCAAACCAAATATTCCACCCACTGCCATTCCAAAAGCCAGTGAAGCACCTATGTTATCGAATAATACAAATCCTATAACTGTCATCATACTGAGGAATATAAACATCCAAAACCAATTTATATGCATTATTCTCCCATCTTTTCATCCTACTAAATGGCCTTGGTAGAATGACCATAAATATCTAACTTCATATTATCATAATACCAAAATGATTAAAAAAATATTTAATAGCGATACATTAACTTTGAAATGTAATGCTACCCTCATATACATATTTATCGTTTCCACTATAATTGAATTTTCTATTATTTAACATCAATAAATATTTCCCATCTTCACCCAAAAACCCTCTCCCACCGAAGTGAGAAAGGGTTTGATAATACGTCATATAAAATTAACGTTTTGAGTTTTATCGAACTTTCATTTATGGATAGTCAATCTAGCTGAATCCCATTATATCAATATCTCGGTTTCTAGAAAATGGATGCATATAGATTTGATTTACATCTTGTTGCATCGTCAACAATAGTGGTGAATTTTATCAAATCTTAATTCTTGGTGTTGATGGCAATATAAAAGTACACAATAGGGCAGCGGACAAAATCTTAGACCAAAATTGGTTAGGAGGAAAACAATGTTCGCCTATAAGGATAAGTTAAAAATAATAAAACTATACCTAAATAGGAACCTTATGCTGCCGCAATAAATGAATTCTGGTTTGGTTACAAAAGCCACCTAGCTGCTTAAGCACTTTACATAATTTGCTTTTTATATTGTCATTTTTACCATGAAAATCCAGTTTCATAACGGAAAAAGAAGGTAGCTAGAATCATCTTATATTGCTCATTTTCGGAATGGATATATGATTGAATAAATACTGATTGTATAGTAAAATTACTTGCTAATAGTTATGTTGATTGCATTTATTATGCTGCTATTAGATATTTTGAAGCTCTGCATTAACAGTTACTGTTATATCAAGTTTTGTGCATTCCACATATCACCGCAACGAGAAAACAAGAACATATTAACGATATTTGAATTAGTTTGGAGGGATATATTTGAAGAAGCAGTATATTAAATTATCATTTTTTCTTATCATGACAGCCCTATTTATGGTAGGTTGTAGTGCTAATGAAGAAGCGGATTCCTCTAAAGAAAGTGAGATAACCGAAGAAGCGGAAACGGGTGAAACTCAAAGTGAGAGCGATAATCGGCATACAAGTCATCAAAAAGGACTGAAAATAGGTGAAACGGGGACCGTGGTCTCAGGGACGATCAACGATAATAGATCGTATGAAATAACGTTAAATTCCGTAGAATATAGAGATATTGTCGCAGGACTTGAAGCAAGTGAAGATACATATGCTGTAGTAAATATAACTGTAACAAATACAGATGATTCGGCCTTTAATGCCAAGGATATATACGGTCCTGCATTTGGTGCAGAAGGTGAATTAACGGCGACTTTGAACCCAGTATTGTTTGATCATCAAGATAAAGTAGAAGAGGATATATTAGAGGAAATATTAGAAGGTGAAATTGCCCCTGGAGAAGAAATCACAGGTATACATGTTTTTGATATTAAGCAAAATGATGTATATGTGTTTACGATCGGCGGGAGTGGAGCTCAAATTATAACCTATGCCCAATGGGAAGTTTCTGATAGTGAAATAGAGCAATAATTCCTATCGCCAGCCAATTAAGAACTCTCTTCTAGGAGAGAAAAGAATGAAGTAGTTTATTATATTAGGAGGAATCTTAAAAGATGAAGAAATTACTAATGATATTATTAGCTAGTATATTCCTTATTTCAGCCTGTAATGAGGATAATACTGAAAACAGCAACGGTAATGATGGTGAAAATAATCAAACAGAAGAAAACGATGAAAATAACAATGAAAATGAAACAGCAGATGAACAGAAAGATATATATCAGATTGGTGAAACTGCTACAGCAGAAAGCAGTTCATATGGTTTTCCATATGAAGTAACAGTAAATGAGTTCCAAATTACTGCAGATGAGGTGAATGGATACACCCTTTCAGAATTTTTTTCGGAAACCTCTAATCCAGGTGAGGATACAAGATTTTCCGTTGTAAATATCACGGTGGCAAACACTGGTGATGATGCATTTTCTGTAAATGATACAATGACTCCTATGTTAATTGGTGACATGACAAGTGAATCTCCAGAAATAAACGCAATGCCAGAATTTGATGAAGAGATACAACCTGGTAAAGAAATAACAGCCGATCTTATTTTTATCACAAGTACAATTTTAGATGAAGATGAAACGGTCGACCTATATTTCAATATCCACGATCCAAAACGTGAATTCAGATTTGAATTACCTATCCCTTAATAAAACCATTGTTTTAGGAATTTGCTATGTTTTATGAAAGGTAGCATATTTCTCTGGTAAACTTCTCATATGGAAGCTGTTTTGAATATATTCATTTTACGGAAAGAGGATGGAAACAAAATTCTTTAGACCTCTTTGCTCATCCCTGTTTTGTTTCTATTATGAAGGAATACACTTAAACTAATGGGGACTTTGGTTAAATAACAATAAAAGTCAGCCATTGTTGTATGTTGACCAACAATGGCTGTTCTTTATTTTTCTTCTGTTCAAATGAAAATGTATTCCTACGATTATATCGAAAACCTTTTAATATGGTTAATAATAATTTTAGATATCTCTGGTTCATTAAACTCTGTTAGCCAATGACCAGCATCTAATTCATGGAAATCGTAATAACCTCTTTGATCGGGAGCTAAACAGCGGTAGCCCATATCAGCAAATTTTGTCGTTGTTTTTTCCCAAATTATAGAGCTCTCAGGAAAGCCATGAAGGAAAATAATTAGTTCACCATTTGGCCCCAACCCTGCGGTACGGCAGAGAAACTCCATACCATACCTTTCAATTCAAACGTAGTTCTAGTAACTTTAGTATTCATAAACATTCTCCTTGAGTTGAAATCTAGTTTTTATGGCAGATGCTTTTTAATCATTGATAAAGTGTATTATTTTGGTGTTGTCCAATGAAGGAAAACTTAAAGACTCATATTTACTAATATTTTACATTGACTACGATCTTTTGTTAACATTTCGAAACCTTTTTCAACAATGTCATCCAATGCAATATTACTTGTAATAACTGCATTTCCATCAATTACACCACTTGCAAGTAGACGAATGACTTCAGGAAATAAACGTACATATGCATAAGAACCACTGATTTTAGCTTCGGTTCTAACAATAATATTGGGATCAAAATTCACAGGTTTTTCCCATACACTAACAATTTTAAATTCACCGTCAGGGCGGACAGTACTTACGCCAGCTGAAAATGTAGCTTGAACACCAGCAGCATCATATGCAACATTTACACCGCCATTTGTTTTCTCACGTATAAATGCAACTGCATCAGTATCAATTGGATTTATAACATAATTAGCTCCAAGTTCTATAGCTTTTTGACGTCGTTCATCTGATACTTCGACTACAAAAACCTCACTAGCTCCAGCTGCTTTGACAGCTTGTAACAATAATAATCCAATTGGTCCAGCACCAAAGATTGCTGCAGAATCTCCAAGTTTTAATTGACTTTGACGGACTGCGTGAACCGCAACTGCAGTTGGCTCTACAAGTGCACCTAGCTCTAAACTCATATTTTCAGGTAAATGGAAAATATTTTCTTGCTTCACGACTGCAAATTGCGCAAATCCACCTGAAACTGTATATCCATATCCTTGACGATCGGTGCATAAATTCATTAAACCTCTTTGACAATTGTCACATTTTCCACAAGGGATTAGAGGTTCAACGGCAACTCGGTCTCCAACTTTTGCATTCGTTACGTCATCTCCTACTTCCACAACTACCCCTGAAAACTCATGGCCTAAAACGGGTTGTGTACGCATAGGGTAAGTACCTGCTAAATATTCATGCATATCACTACCACAAATACCGGCGTATTCAACTTTCACTTTAACCATGCCTTTTTCAAGGGCTGGTAATTCTGTTTCTTCTATTCGAATATCTCTTGCTCCATATATTTTTGCTGCTTTCATTTGCTTTACATCTCCTTAATTTTTATTTATTTGTAATCCATTAATGATAAATATTACAGCCAAATCTGCTATTTGTTCAGGGGACAATTCAGGTTGAAATTTGTTAAAAAATGCATTGTTGAAAGAATACATTAGTGTTCCCATAACAAAATTAACAGCTGCGTCTACCGATGGAAAATCAATTATTTTATTATTTTTGCATTCTTGCAATATTAAGCATAGTTGCTCCCAAGAAGGCAGAAATACGTCTTTCAGTAACTCTAATCTTGGACTATTCATTACTAGCTCTTGTTGCAAAATACTAATTAAATCACTCTCACTATTTCTAAAAAGGACAAATTGTCGGCAAAAACTTTTAAGGGCGCCTAATGAATCAGATAAATCATAATTCATATTGGCAAACAATTGTCTAATAGGCTGAAACACTTCATAGAAAACGTGTTCCTTACCGCCGAAATGATAGGAAACTAAAGCCAAAGATACATTTGCCTTCTTGCAAATCTGTCTTACTGTAGTACCTTCATAGCCGTTAATCGCAAATAATTGCTTTGCAGCAAGAAGGATTTGATCTCTTACTTCTTTATTTTTTTTATTTCTCGTGTTTGGTTTTAATTGAATCATCCCCTTTCATCCACTATTGAACAATTATTCAAAATGAAACGATGGCTTGCCACTAAATTAGAGTCAGACAAATCATTTCACTTAATATCTGCTACTTTGACTAGTGATTTCCCTACATTTGCTCCATTAAAAAGGTCAAGGAAGGCAGTGATCATTTGGTCGAATCCTTCTGTAATCGTTTCTTCATATTTAAGTTTGCCATCATTAAACCAAGTTGTTAGCGCAGAAATACCTTCGCTAAAGCGATTTGAGTAATCGCCTACTGTGAATCCTTTCATAAGTGCACTTGTTTTTATCAGTGCAGTTTGAACGCGAGGTCCCATGTCAATTTCTACATTATTATAGCTAGAAATTGCACCACAAACCGGAATGCGGGCAAACTTATTAAGGTGTGGGAAAACAGCATCTGAAATGGATCCACCGACGTTATCAAAATAGATATCGATCCCGTTTGGACATGCTTTTTCTAATGAAGTTTCTACATTTTCCTTTTTATAATTTATTGCTGCATCAAACCCCAGATCATTTATAAGATAGTGACATTTTTCTTCTGTCCCAGCAATCCCAACGACACGGGCACCTTTAATCTTCGCTATTTGACCAACAGTTGATCCTACTGCTCCAGCAGCGCCAGATACGACAACCGTTTCTCCAGCTTTTGGCTGTCCAATATCTAGCAGTCCAAAATAGGCTGTTAATCCCGTCATGCCAATAATACTTAGGTTTACTGTGACGGGGGATAGGTTTTTATCAATTTTCCGAATTTCTCGCTCATTTGCAACAGAATATTCTTGCCAGCCAAGTGTACCAATAACTAAGTCACCCTCAGCAAAATGTTCAGATTTTGATTCTACTATTTGTCCAATTATTCCACTCGTAATTACCTCGTTTAATTTGAATGGTGGGATATATGATTTTGCATCCTGCATTCGTCCACGTAGATATGGATCAACAGAGACATATACCGTACGTATCAGCACTTCACCATCGGACGGTGTGCCGATTGGTACATTTATAAAAGCAAAATCTTCCATTACAGGAGTACCAACAGGACGATTTGAAAGCCTAATTTGTTTTTGCATTTGATTCAAGATTATACCTCCATTCGTTTATAGGATTATCCATACTTATTAATAGAAGCAGCATAATTTTGAACAGATGTTTTGAACAATCGTTTTGAACATACGTTCAATTATCAGTATACTCTTTTAATTAATTATGTCAAAAAAATAGGATTCTCATTTTTTTCTGAAATATGTAGGACAGTCTCCGATATGATTTTGATAAATGGTTTTTAAACTAAAAAGTAATATTAGGTTTACTTAATAACAGGAGAGAGCATGTATTCACTTAACAATCTTGACTAATTTATTTTTTAAAAAGATCCAAAATCTATATAGGTTAGTGACTCTTTTAAAACTCATTTAAATGTTAAATATTTGTTTGATTTAGGTGATGCATTTCCTTCACCTTTTCCAGATAGTCGTTGTTCCCATTTTGCTGTCATTGTGGGAGATGTCAGGATGCTTTCATCTAATATTTCAATTAATAGCGTGCCTTAAATCATTGCAAAAACTGGTTTTTACTTAACCACAATATAATTACGATCTAAAATTGTTCCAATATTTCCTGAGCGAGTGACCTAAGTGCTCAAACCTTCAGTTTAAGATGAAAGTTTTTCTAATTTAGCAACTTCAAAATGTTTACTAGTTGTTTTCATTTATAATTAAACTTCCTATTATTTAAAATCAATAAATATTTCCCATCTTCACAGAAAAAAACCTCTCCCACAAAAGTGAGAAAGGGTTTGATATACGATAATATAAGATTGACGTTTTGAATTTTAGCAAGCATCGATTTATAAATAGCCTATCCATCCGAATCCCGTTGTATCAATATCTTCATTTGGATAAAATGGATTGACAGGGATACGGATGGACTAGTATTCATTTCATTCCCATCATTTTACACCAATACTGAGCGGTTCTCGGTTAAATACACTTTTATTTAATATAAATTATTATTCAACAATCGCGCCCAAAAATGAAATTGAATAAAAGCAATGAATACTCAGCTGACAAGGATTTATTAGAAGAACACAGATACCTTTATATATCTGTGTTCTCAGTTATCCCCTTTTAATATGCTTTCTCAGGATAACTGCCATGCTCTTCTTGAATAACGATTAAGACCCCAAAAAGAATTAAGATGGATCCAAACCAAAAGGTTAAACTCAGTGTTTCGCCAAGTATCAGCCATCCCAGTAAAGCTCCCACAATTGGTTGGAAGAAAAAGTAAAGGCCTCCACTGGATGCATTCAACATCTGTAAGCCGCGATTCCACAATAGAAATGCAATGGCTGTAGATATAATCCCTAGATAAATTAAACCTCCCCAAATCTCTGGTCTGACAAGATCACTTGTATTAATCGCAGGCAATCTTGGAATAACAAAGGGAGTTAAGATAATCACAGCGATTAAAGTCGCATATGTCGTGACAACGATTTGAGAATAATCATTGGGCAAACGTTTGATAAGCACGGACATGAGCGCCCAAGTCAACGCTGCTACAATAAGCGATAGCCCCCCAAGCATACTGGACATATCCAGATTATCAACCCCGACAATTACAACCACACCAACAGTGGAAAGAAACACCGAAACAAATTTTCTGAGAGATAGGCGCTCTTTAAGGATTAAACTAGCAAATACAACCATAAATGCTGGTGTTGTAGATGTTATGATCGCACCCATTTGTGCAGTAGAAAGCATTGTTCCTGCTTCTTGAGTAACAATGGAGACCACATACCCTATAACTGCAATTGCAATTATAAGACCCATATGCTGCTTTTTGATCTTCCAATTCTGTTTGGTTACCAGCCCAATCGTAATCAAAGCAAAAAGAGCGATTACATATCTCATCCAAACAAGTTCAGCCGGTGGTATAACTGCCACCACAACTTTTACGACAACATACATGCCTCCCCAAATGCTAGAGGCTAAAATTAGATATAGTGAGCCAATTAATGTATTTTTCATTCCGCACCCTCCGTTTTTAGGACTTTTATTAGCGCCCTAACGGAGAGAGCTAGCTACTTTACATTCTCTCCGTTAAGAGCGGGAGAATGTAGCTGGTACATCATTTTCAAAAAGTGGAGCGTACAACATTTGGCCTCAACTCCTTCTAGAATAAATGAATAAAGTCATTATAACGGATTCCACAAAAATGGCCCGTTCGCGGAACAATAAAATTCCTTATATCTTAAAATTACTTAATCTCAGTGTATCATATGTTTCCGTTCTTTTAACGAAATCCCCTTTAATTATCAACTTAAGGAAAGTTTTACACGCAAAAAAGGTACTAACGTCTCTGCTAGTACCTCTGATAATTCATATAATTATAAGCTATTCTCATTATAAAAGGTGACTAATCAGGTATTTGAAGGGGGATTTCATTTTGGTAACGAGAAAAGAAAAAAGAGAATATAAAAAAGGTATAAACTGTTTTTTAGCCATTCCTCCATCTCACACATTCTGAAAGATGGACCATTCATATTTAAAACATGGTATGTCAACACTAAACTGCACAAATTTTTAAAGGTTTGCTAACTTGTATTCAGTTGGTGTTTGATAATTTAACGATCCATGAATTCTGATATTATTAAACCAATTTACATAATCAAATAATTCTAGATCTAGCTCCTCTTGACTAGTAAAAACTCTGCCATTAACGAACTCGGTTTTAATTGTTTTGAACGTTGCTTCCGCAACGGCATTATCATATGGTGATCCTTTTTCACTCAATGATCTTTCAATACCAAAGGTATCTAATGCATCATCAATGATTTGATTTTTAAACTCATTGCCTCGATCCGTATGGAATAATTTGAGACGATTAAGATTATATTTTACTGACCCAAAGGCACGATGAACTAAACTGGCACTCTTACGAGGTCCAGCACTATATCCAATGATTTCACGATTATATAAATCTACTAATACGCAAATATAATGCCAATTTTGTTTGACTCGAACGTATGTTAAGTCACTTACAATCACTTTTAAAGCTTCATTTTGATTGAACTCTCTGTTCAACTTATTTCCAATTGCGGATTCATTCACTAGTGTTTTTGTAGGTTTAAACTGAGCTACTGTGTATTTAGAGACCAAGCCTTGCTCTTTCATAATTCGTGCTATGCGGCGGCGTGAAGCTTGCCATCCTTGGTTTTCAAGTTCTTTTTTTATCTTTCGCTGACCATAAATATTGCGACTGTTTCTAAAGATTTCTACAATTAGACTTGTAAGTTCTTCATCTTGGTCATCACGAATTCTTGCATCATAATAATAAGTACTTCTTGGTATTTGCAGGACGGCACACATTGCTGATACAGAGTATTTGTGACGGTTATTTCTAATCACATCTACTTTCGTCCCATTATCAGCGCGGCTTGCTTTAGAATGTCATTTTCCATTGCAAGTTTTTGATTTTCCTTTCGAAGCTTAATCAGTTCCTCCTGCTCTGGAGTTCTGTTGTCTTTTTCCTCGAAGGAACCTGTTGTTGTATGTTGACGAACCCATCTGTCAAAAGCCGAAGGCGTTAGTTCATATTCTTTAACAATCTCAGCGCGGGGCTTCCCTGCTAAATGCAACTGAACCAACTGTTCTTTGAACTCTTTAGTAAATGTTCTTCTTTTTCTTTTAGTCATAATTGATTCTCCTCCGTTTTCCGTTGAATCAAGTTTATATGACCTTAACGAATCTGTCTAATCTAGTGTAACCTGTCCAACATACGATTTATGTGTTAATCGGTCTGTCAACGCAGCTGTTAGCGCTTAATCATGAAATATTTCATTCCATCTTGTAAATGGAAATTTCTCATCAAAAAAGAGATGGTACCGTTATGCATACCGATTCATTTTATACGCTTGATATCTTCTTGACATATTGGTCTGGTATAAAGGAAAGATGTAAATCGTTTAGGAGGTGATTAGTTTGAAGAAAAAACTATATGTGGGAGTGCTTATTGTATCGATTTTGATAAATTGTATGCTTACATACTTCTTGTTGCATGCAAAATCTCCCTCGTCTGTTCGAACAACGGATGTGCAATTTGCCTTTAGTCAGCTTGATGACAATCCAAAGTCCATGTTGCTTCAGACCATTGGAGCAGCTGAAGACCAATTGGATATTGCCATTTATAATCTGGACGATTCTGAAATTGCCGCTGCAATCATTCGGGCGAAGCAACGCGGAGTGCCTGTTAGAATTATCACGGATGCAGATAAAGCAGATAAAAAGAAAAACGGAAAAATCTTGGATACATTCATACAACATGATATTGTAGTGAAGATAGTAGATTCTCAGAAAATGCATTTGAAAATGGCGATTGTTGACCAGACCAAAATTGTAACTGGTTCATACAATTATATCGGGATGGCAGAAGGGATTTCTGAAGAATCCAATCAACCTGCGATAATGATGAATTACTCTGAATCTCAAGAATCAGGAACAGCTGTGTATGTGACAGATGAAACAGGTCAAGAAATCATTGCCATCGCTCCAGAAAAAGCATTTCAATCCATCGTTATTAGTACACCTAACTTACAACTCGATCAAAATTATACATTCCAATCAGGTGGAGTGTTAACAGGTACAAATAACAACGGTGTATATGAGCAAGCAGATTATACAGAAGGATCATTATCTGTTGACTTGCCACTTTCATTGATAATGACATATGCAGATGAAAATGGAATAACAGAAGGCAAAACCAATCAAATGATGCACGGACAACCACCGATGCGATAAAACAAATTACAAAAACCAGCCATAAGAAAAGCGAAAGCGCCCGAAGGATATGGATCAAAGGCTAAGTACGCGACGTCCTGTCGCAACGCCTTTGTGACCAACTTCGTGTTGGCTGATATATAAGACAGTGAAAAAAAGTGCCAGGGATACAGACAGTTTTGTAAACTGATAAAAAGCCTTCTTCCATTTTTATTACATGTTTGTAATATAAATGGGATATTTCTAACGTTCAACTTCTTCTACATAAATGATTATTCTTTACATATTTAGGATTCGGCTCCACAAAAGGCTCACATGTTATGATTAAAATGTTTATCCCCCCATTCACTTATTCTTTCTAATAAAGGCTCTAAAGTTTTACCATATTCCGTTATGGAGTACTCTACTCTTGGTGGAACTTCATTGTATACATTTCTTGCAATAAGTTTCTCTTCCTCCAATTCTTTCAAATGAATACTTAATGTACGCTTTGTTGTAGATATACAATCCAATAACTCATTAAAGCGCAAAGTATCTTTCATTAAGTGCATAATAATTAGTGGCTTCCATTTCCCTTCAATTGTCTTCATGGTCGTTAACGCAAAACAAACATTACCAGGATTATCTTCATGCGCAAAACCAATGTCTTTCCCCTTTGCATGATCTTTCCCCCACTCATTCATCAAAATTAATACTGGAGCCAGTGATGCACCATAATCCGTAATTTCATATTCTACCTTAGGGGGAACTTCTGGATAAGAAATACGATTAATGACTTTATCATCTTCAAGTTCTTTTAAACGCAGAGTCAACATTCTTTTGTTAATTTCAGGTACTAATTTTTGAATTTCACTATATCGCTTCTTCCCATCATGAATCAGATGATAAATGATAATCGGTTTCCACTTTTCTGAAAACACTTCTAAAGCAGCTTTAATTTGTTTATCGTTCATTCTTTTCACTCCTACAGTACACTTGACAATACTATATCATAGAGAACTTTATTAGCCTTCATAATCTTACTTGACATTTCTAATAGTATACTATTTGTTCCCTAGTAGATTATAAATCCCTACTTCTACTTCTTCTATTATTGTGAAATAATAATAGATAAGAACATTGAAAGAAGGCGATTATATGTTAAGAAAACTAAATGGATCACAATTTAGGCAAATAAAAAATGGTCCTTTCGCAGTTAATTTAATTACGGCAGGACGATTGTTAGATAAAAAAGAGGATTTTGCTTTTGGCCCGCTTGCACGTTTTGATCATGCAAATGCAAATGTAGGGACATTCGTTAAAATGCATGACCATATCAATGATGAGATATTAAGTTATATGTGGAAAGGTGAAATGATTCACAATGACTCTACAGGTGATGTCGTAAAGATATCTGACAAAAAGCTAATGATGATGAATTCAGGTGTTGGATTTAGACACGAAGAATCTGTCCCTGAAAAAGATGTTGAAATGCTTCAAATTTTTATCAGACCTGAAAAAGCAGATTTAGAACCCACCATTCAATTTTTTGATAGACCTGCTATACAAACAGAGGAATGGAATTTAATTGGTGGCCCTAGAGGTTCAAATGCTCCGCTCACAATTCGCCAAAGGGTCTATCTGTACGATATTCACCTAAATGAGCATGATCATGTAAATGTTCCTACTATGGATGAGTTCACTCCGCTTCTTTATGTAATGGATGGAAACATAAAGCTTGGTAAAGATACATTACACAAGCGAGATGTAGTTACAGACCTTGAAAATAACCTTCCCAGCATCACTGCCTTAACCGATGCTACGGTTGTATTATTTTTTGTAGACTTAAATGCTGAAGCGACGACTAAGGGGCTATTTAGTGGTATACAGAAATAAAGCATGATTATTGTAAATTGCATTCAGTTATGAATAATTGAACATAAAAGAGGAGTCAACATGTCAAACTTTAATACGTTAAAATTATTAAAGCAGATAAAACAAAAAAGACGAGAATTGAACACGATAACAAAAGACAAAACTCTAACGGATCCCGAGGTAATCAATGTAAGCCAAGAGCTAGATACATTGTTAAATAAACTTAGAGATATTAATAGATAAATTGTATGTCAGTTAGCAATTAAGATTACTTCATTGATAATAGAACACTGACTTTATTCATTGGTTAGTATTCTATTCCCGTTTCACTTGTGATGGCCATTATCAAAGACAAACAAATCGCGCTTTAATATATGCTTTACAAACTGAAATAGGTATTCCCGCAAGTCAGCAAACAGGAAGTGTTGGGCCTGCTACAAGGGATGGATTGCCCAATTTAAATGTTGGTTCAACAAAAAGTAACTTTGTTAAATTATTAAAATATGCAATCGTTTTTAATGGGTATAACTTGAATAATATCAATGGTAACTTTGACGATGAACTAAGTGACGTTCTAATAAAATTCCAAGAATTCACCCTTTTAAAACAGACAGGTAATGCTGATTTTCAAACATGGATGTCATTGTTAGTTAGTACAGGCGATCCAGGTAGAAGAGGTACAGCAAGTGATGGCATTACGGAGGTAACCCCTGCACGCGCTCAAACTCTTATAGATAATGGCTATGTTATTATTGGACGTTATCTTACTAATGTACAAGGCAGTAGCTTAAATAAGCGCATTCAACCAGGAGAACTCCAAACAATATTTAATTCTGGTTTGTCTGTTTATCCAATCTTTCAAGAAGCCCATTCAGGTGTTAATGATTTTTCTTATGATGTTGGTTATCAAGACTATCAAAAAGCTTTTATAGCCGCAGCGGAATATGGATTCCCTCTGGGGACAACAATATATTTTGCAGTCGATTTTGATGTTCTTGGGCATGAGATATCAAATTCTATTATTCCCCATTGGACCGGGTTGAATGCTGCAAAAGAAGCATTGGGGAATCAATATAACATTGGTATTTATGGTCCGAGGAATGCTTGTATACAAGTTTCTGATCGAGGTTTAGCAAAGTATAGTTTTGTTAGTGGCATGTCATCTGGATTTAGCGGAAACTTAGGATATCCTTTACCCTCTAATTGGGCTTTTGACCAGATTTCGACGATAACGATAGGTTCAGGAGCCGGTTCAATTAACATTGATAATAATATTAATTCTCAAAGAGACAGTGGAGCATCTGAACTCAACTATAGTGTAGAAATACCAGAAGAACTCCCTAAAAATGAAAATTCTGATTTCTTTAAGCAATTAAATATTATTACGGCTGCCGCTGAAGAATATAATAAAAGTGTAGGTAGTGAAGAAATTAGCGATATTAATTATGATTTGTGCAGCTATTATCACTAGCGTCGCATAAATAAATGCAGAATGTTCTGAACTACATTTCTGGTATTAAAGAAAAAATTGAAAGCACCTAA
>ERZ808040.290-NODE-290-length-47146-cov-6.091504_pt1 | contig 47146 bp, 72 predicted proteins | sample MGYA00380191_ERZ808040 | MGnify/ENA primary metagenome ERZ808040 (study PRJEB31490, sample SAMN06133395) | mouse gut metagenome | isolation source: J6 | host: mice | place: China: Chengdu | collected 2015-05 ...
GGTCTGTACCGCCATGCCCTGGGTCAATTACAATAATCTTACTCATCTGCATCATCTCCAAACACATAATTTTCTTCGTCGTTGTAGCATTCTTGGCACATCATTTCGCCGTTAAATTCTTCTAATACCTCGATTTCCTTTGTGCAGATAACACATTCTGTTTTTGCTTTTTCCATTTTTATCAATCCTTTCTTTTTAATATAAAAAAGAGCAACGAAATTAATCGTTACTCAATAAATTTGCTATCATCTCGTGGTTTGTCGTATTTTAACGCCATTTTACTGTCCGATAGTCCTTTAACTGTTGGGTCTGTGATCGTGTTAAAAACACTAATGACAACTAACCCTAATAAATACGGATTGCTGTACGCTTGTGCTAGCAAATCCCACAAAGTGCCCCATGTCGTTAAATCCGCAAAGGATAAGCCGACATATGCCAAGATTGGTGTTAGTACCGCCAAGATAATCTGTGCGATAAATACAGGATTCTTTGCTCTGACTTTCCAGTTGATTTTCATGTTATCACTCCTATTTTAGTATATGTTTTAGCAGGATTATTACTTTAGGAAATACATCATTTATCATTCCTGCTTTTATATGTGTATTTTTCCATGCGATCCACGCGACCTTCTAATGTTTCTAAATTATGGCTAATAGATTCTAGAGATTTAGCCGTCTTTTCTTGCGACTCGTTAGAGCGTTCTAAATGCTCCATCAATCTTTCTTCTCGTCTTTTCGCATCTTGTCTATTCTGTATGTTTTCAATCCGCATTTCTCGAAAAACGATAGCGCCAAAAACAATACAAATAATAGCCCACACCGCCTGTGACGTAGCGACTTCGTGTATCACTTCTGGTGTCATATGTCACCGCCTTTTTTGCATAATAAAAAGAACGCCCGCGTGGACGTTCTACAATTTATATATTTTTTATAATTACACACCTTTATTGATGAGTTTGGATAATCCATCTAGGTCAGGGTATATAGAAAAAACATTTACACCATTCATATGAAGATATAAGTTAATATCATTATATAAATCTTTCGTTATTTCCAACTCCCATAAAACATCAGAATGATTTGGATCCTTAGAATCTAACTCCTTTTTCAAATCACCATCAAAATTCCCCTGTAACGTAAATTGACCTTGTTGCGCTACCAATCTAGGTGTGTTGTAAATTGGTGCGATAGCGTGTGATGAAAGATTTTCTTCACTAACATATTTTTCAAATTCGCCATGAGGTAAGATTAATGAATCTTCACCTCCTAAAGTCGTATTTAGCTTAGTTGGATTTAGTAACCATACACTCGGTTTATTCTCCTCGGGATTCCAGTTAAGCGTCGCAAAATATAAAGCAATGGTCAATGAAGTTGTCCAATCCAAGAGACGAGTGGGTGCTCCATGGTGTTGCATGAGATAAAGCAAATTCCATTCATTTTGAGTTTGATGCAAACCGTAACCTTTGGTCATAAATTCGTAAATATAATTTCTCTCTAATCTTTGAACATCTTTTAAATTTTTACTTCTTCTAAAAAGAGTCGAGTCAAGAGTATAATTACAATGTTCTCCATTTTCACCTATATTGCTATGTCCTCGAAACCAGACGTTTCCTTCTGCACTTTTCATAAATTGATTAATACGACTTAAAAAACTTACGAATCCCTGACTAGTTATCGTCATTTGATAATCCCCTCCTTGTCAATATCATACGATAAGGCGGGATGTTAAGCCATGTAAAAAGAACGCCCATGTGGACGTTCTCTAATATTCTTTATCTACTTCAATTATTTCCCCAACTAATTTCAACCGGAATGTTCTGTATAAAGCTTGTCCGTATCTCCACTCTATAGCTATTGGATCTCTTAATAATCCTTTTTTTAATAATTCGTTGAGATATTTTTCTTTATTTAATCCTAACTCTTCCCACAAGTTTTCTTTTTGCTCTTCTGTTAATACGTTGACCGACTCATTTAATTGATAACGGTATTTGTTAATATCCACGTCAACATCCCCTTTCGTCTACATCATACGACAAATGAGATATTAATCCAAAAATAAAAAGAGCGCTTATTCAGCGCCCTATGATAAATCTGCAATAATCTTGCCTTTGACCTTTTGACGTAACTCATCGATACCAGTAGTAGCCATGTAGTCCTCTTTACTGATAACGACTTTACCACTGATATTATATGACTGTCCTGTCGTTTGGAAATTTAAAGATACACCATTAAATCCGTGTTCGAATCCATCGTCATAGTTAAAGTTGATACTTGTAATATATACCATCATAATTATTTTTCCTCCTTATCTAATTCGAATGCTTCATATAAAACAGAAAGAGCATAAGCATCCTCTCCGCTAAACTCTTGCTCACACTCTTCGCTTGTTAATTCTTTAATTTTATTTTCGATCGCTACTAGACCTGGCTTAAAGTTAGCACCATCAACTGTAACAGCTTGGTCAAAGTATTTTTTTAATTCATCACGTAGTTTTTCGTGGTCATCTTTAAAGTCTTCACGAATCGTTTTTTCACCTTTAACCACATCTTGTAGTTGCTCCGTAAGGTAATTCGTGACCTTACTACGATTAACCGACTGCAATCCTTTAAAATTCGTTTCTTCTAAAAATCCAATAACCTTACCTAAATCAATGTTTTTAATTTTCATTATGCTACACTCTCCAATTTATTTATTATTTGTTCTAGTTTTGCTATTTTTAGTACTAATTCTTCACGTGTTAAATCGATTTTCAAATCCAACTCCTGTACACCTTTGGTTAGGTAGCTTGCTAGTTTAGTTGTTTGGATTGCCATATTGTCAGCTGTCGCAATAGCTGGACTATCTTCCGAAATAAATCCAATTTGCTGTAAGTTGACACCGCGCTCGACATCATCTTTAAATCGGTAGTTAACGACCGTTAAGCTACGTATGACATCCATTGCACTATCTTCGTATGCTTTAATGTCAGTTTTAAACGTTCGTGATGATGATTCGATAAATGACCTTGCTCGTACAGGTCTGTATGTTGTACTCGCATGTGACCCTTGCCATAATAAGTTGTTCGTGATTCTTACTTCTCCGCTGGATGTACCGATATAAAAATTATTGTTTCCTAGTTGTAAATTTAATCGGATGCTACCAGCCATAAATTGTTGCCCCTCTAGGTCTCCAAAGTTAGAAGTAGACGCTGTGTCATGGTTGATAATACGTAGTCGTGGAGCACGTACATATGCATATTTTCCACGTGGTTTTAAATCTCCGTAAAGTGATTGACCGTAGAAACTACCACTTGCTAAATCTCCGTTTCCGTTTGTGGCATAGATTACGCTATTGCCATCACGCTGTATACGTATTCCACTATTGCCGAATGTTACATATCCATCGCCTGTTGACTTAACATCAAAACTAAATTTACTTCCGCTCGAATACGTGGAATATCTAGGAGCGATTACTATGTTACGTTGTTCCGATTCTAATGCTACCACTCCATTATTTGAGTACATCGTAAGCCCACGTATAGTCGAGTTATGTCTATATGAAAAGAACTCAATCGTACCCGAACCATAGTTACTACTTGTTTCTCCTTCTTCGTTATCCGAACCACCGAAATATGTGGAAATTCCTAAATCAGAGAAATAAAGGTTTCTTCGGTTTCCGTAGTTGTGGAATCTCAAACGACCGTATCTAAGTTGTATACCGACATCATGAGTTTGAGTCTCTCCAAACCATGTTCGAGTATATTTACCTCGTGTCGTAATCTCCGAACCATCAATCAATGCGTATTCGGTTGTGCTACCGCCACGCACACGCATGACATCTGTACTTAAAGTACCTGAATTAATACTATTTGCATTGATATTTATTGCGCTAAACTTCGCAAAATCAGCTTCTCCTCCGACTATCTTACCTGCTTCAATGCTTGCGATATTAGCCGAGTTGACTCTAAAGTTACCAGTGACAGTAGTGTCACCATCTAAAACTAGTTTTTTACCGCTAATTAGTACACCGCTTGTGTCGAGGTTGATTTGACTGATTAAATTGTCTTTAGTGACACGTAGATTAATAGCGTCTTGAAGTTGGCTGTACTGACTGTAAACATCACTATCATGGTTAGTCCAGTCGGTTGAATATGCACCACGCTGTAGCTTAATACGGATAGCACTGCCCATAAAGTTCGGTTCAATAAACCATGGTAGACCGCCCATTTCAAAATTAGATACTCTTATACGATAATATTTAGCGTTTGTTGGTGTGGTAGCAGTCACAGGCGTATTAAACGATATGCTTCTAAACTCTATAAAGTTTTTGGTGGCGTCATAATAATAAATGTTAATACGATAAGATGTCTCATATCCATTTAATAATCCAGCATACGTAGTGAGTGTATATTCTCGATTGCTTTCAATCGGATAATAGTCTATTAACCTCAAGTATTGGCTATCGGTACTAGCCGTATTACCGCCACCAACGGTAGATATTGAACCAGTTTCCCAGTTGTTAGCATCATGCGTCACTAGGTTTGTGTCGCCATTTTCAATCCTACTTACCGTTGCATTTACTGTTTGTGTGAGTGTATTAACCTTGCCATCTACGTTAGTGATTGATTGCTGATTGGCATTGGCTAGGTTAGTGACTATGTTTAAGTCACCCTCCATATTTGATACAGTAGTTTGGAATCCTAGTACCGTTTGAGACAATGCTGAATAGTCATCTTCTGTTTCTTGGACACGTGTAGCGATATCGCTGACAGTTTGATTAATAGCAGAAAATTTCTTGTCATAATCTTCAATAGCAGGACTCCATGGTGTGACTTTGTTACCTTCCTCGATTTGTAATTCTTTAATGATAAAGCCTGCATTTTCTGGACGTCCGTTAATAGCTAATAATAATCTAGCTTCGTCTATATCTTCATTGTGTTCAAATGTAAACCATACACGCAATCCATCTCCTGCTAAATCTCCTACGAAGCCTGAGTTAGAGCCCATATATACATCAGGTAATTTCTTAATTGTTGTAGTACCTGTCTGATTTTGCCTTAGGTAAATATAGTTTAAATCATAGCCCGAATTTGAATAGCTTCGAAACGTAAAACTTATTGTGTATTTTCGATTTGCCTTCATATCAAATACAGGTGTGTGAATACCAACAATGGCATTATCTACTCGATTAACCTTTATCCAGTCGCTTCCTTGGAATTCAAAAATTCTCGTATCTGTAGTTCTCCATCTTGACCAACCTGTTAGAGTGTCTCCTCTACTATTTTTAACTAAGTTTCTCCCACCAAATTCCCAACCTTCGATTTCCTCTACGCGCTGGCTAAATCTATCAGCGAATTGATCAAACGTTGTTTGTTGCGTGTATCGATTATCTGCATCAATTTGGCTTACTTTAGTCTGTATTAAGCTGTCTAACTGTGTCATTTTACTGTTGTAAACAGTTTGGTCAACTTTGTTTCCTACTTCCGTTTGTAGACCAATCACATCAGTTTTAATGGTCGTAAGTTGATTGCCTGTGTCGTCCACAAACGCATGTATCGGCTCTAGCTCGTCAAATACACTTTGCAAGCCTTGTAGCGCATCCTTAGACTGTAACAATGACTCTTGCGCTGCGTCAAAACCTTCTTGTGCTATGCCGATTGCTTCCGCAGCATTTCCTGCAGCTATATTTGCGTTTCCGTATGCTTCTTCAGTACGGTCTTTGGTATCCTGTATTTCCTGCTTAATCTCATCTTCCAAATCAATAAAATCAATGCGGGTACTACTTGCAGATACTTCTACACTGAAATCTGACGTTGTGCCATGAGTATTGACTGCTCGCACTCTGTAGTACCATGTTTCGTTGCTCCCAACTTCGTGTCCATATGACGATACACGTCCACGATAGACTAAAAATTGAGCATCCGGGACAAAGTCTGCTGTTTGTGATGCATACACTTCGTAATGTGAGATATAAATCTTACTGTCGTACTCCCACGATACTAAAATTGCTCTAAACATGCCGACAGCTTCAACGTTAACTGGTGTTCCGGGTTTAACATCTGGAAAACTGTTGTCGTTGATTATAGACGGTCTGCTTTGTTCCTTTTTAATCTCATCAATTTCATCTTCCAACGGATCTCGTGACATGTCTTTATAGTTACCTAAAACAATATTCACATTTACGGTTGGTCTTAAAATGTCATATTCTAAGCCTGTGATTTGCGACTGAACTTCGATAGGTTTGCCGTAATGTCGGTCTAGTATCGTTCCTGTATCGCCTAAAAAGATAGGTTTGTCTACTTCGTCAATGACTGCTTCGTGATAAACTTCGGGTTCTTTTTCCTTTTGCAATGCTTCCCATGTTGCCCATAATAATTCTTCGGGAGTTTCGTAGTCTTGGTTCGAAAAATGACTGAATCTGTGTATACGTGAGCCATCTTCTTTAAGATAACCGTACTTGGCTAATGCATCGGGATCGCCTACCCATTTTTGACCTTTTGGCTTGTCTACTGGGTCGCCTTTAGCTTTAGACCATTCGACATCCTCAAACGTGATATATCTTGTATATCCGCCTGTATGCTCGCCTTGTTCATCTTCTATTTCGAGCGATGCGCCCTGTCCCCATATCGCTGTTACTGGATAAGATAATGTACGTCGTTCGATGGCTTCAGCATTATACCCCGGTTGGATAAGTAAACCGTTATCACGTCCTAAACGCGGTAGCAAGTACATAATTCGTGTTGCGATTTCATTGTTTTCATCGAGCGTAATATAATCTTGTAAAGTTCCGCCCCATTCTTCAACAATCTTAAACAACGCTTCTACTGCATCAATCCAATAAAAGTTTGTAGATCCATTACCGAATTCCCCGCTAACAACACCAGTCCAGCGACTGCCCTGTAATGCCCTATTCATTGCCGTTTGTGCAGTTCCGTTTTCGATACGTCTATCCTCGATAAAATGGTCGTACAACTCAAGCCATGACGGCTCGCATTGCACACGCACGATATACCCATCACTGTTATAGATTTCGTCGATTTCTTTGATACGCATGAGTTTTAACATCTCTACGTCTTGTTGTAATGCGTTAAACGTATGCTTAAATGCTACTTGATTTTCTGCAACGATCAGCGGCAATAATTCTGATTCGCTATCAACGTGGAATACAAAAGGCTCATCGATTAAATGGTTTTGATAATCTTTAAACCGTGTATCGATAAGCCCTGTATCTTCCGTTATGATATTTTTAAAATTGTCATCTTTGTCAAAGATGTATAACATAGATTTCCTCCTTTCTTTCAAAATAAAAAGCACCTTATACGAGGCGCTTTTTATTCCATTATATGCTGATTTCCGTCCAACTATCGATCCGAATGTCCGATTCCCTTACAGTGTTTCTTAGCTTTTTAATGAGTTCCTTTTTCAAATCGCTCCTCAACAATTCTTCTTCATCATCAGAATACTCTCTCTTAAGCTGAATGTCTTCATTGAAAGGGATTCCTATCGATGTTTGATCCCAGTATCTCACGTTGTATATCATTATCTCCTCTCCTCTCTGCTAGCGCTTATATCTATAATATAGCAGTTCAAAGAGAATATTATTAGATAAATTTCTATTGTAATAAAATTCATTCTAATAAGCACTAATAATATCGTTCATGATAAAACAACTCCGTTTTGTGATTACTTTCAACCTCGATATTACCAACAGGTAACGCTGTCCAATTTGACTGCATGATTACTAATTGGTTAGATATATCTTTACCATTAAGTTTTACCGACCTAGATTTATAAAAAATCTCAAGAATATCTCCCGAGCGGAACGACCCATTCAGCACAATCTTGTTGATGTCTTTTAAATCCGTCTCACCTGGTGAATTGAACTGCAACGTATAACCTGTTTGGTTGGTTGTAAATATTGTTTTCGTTTTCCATGTGGTTGATTCATGTCCACCAATGTTACTCGTTAACGTGTTGTTGATTGTGAGCTTACGTTCCAAACTCGTTTTATCAAGACACAAAAATTCGAGTGAAGCTTTTGCAAACGAAACAATTTCTTCCTCATCTACCGCACCATCTAAAATGGACCAATAAATTCTGTTAGGTTGGTCATCGAATATTAATGGCGCTACATCATCTGTATTTAACCACAATGCGACCTCTTCTGCTTTGTTGAGCAAATCTTCTTTTGACGTGCCATCTATTAATAAGGATAATGGCAATGGTTTTGGTTCTCTAGTTACTTTTGTAACCCTACGATTCCTATATTCAACCATTCGAGGAGACCAGTAAGGTCGCCCTCTTTCGAGTAACTTTACAAACGACTTACTTTCCTGATTAAAGTTAAAGCTATGCATCAGCTAAACGACCTCCTTTTTCTCCTTGGTGATTTCCTGCGATTCTGTTTTTCTGTAACAGTTTCTTCGACCATTTCACCGACAACTCTGTCATTCACAATAATGTCATGACCATGACCTTCTTCGACTGCTTTAGCGATTCTTTCCAGCTTCTCCAATATGTCTTTACTGTACTTGTCATCAGTAAACCCTAATCGGTCGCCCGTTTCTTTCCAAATAGCACGTTGTCTTACCCTTTTAGATGGATCGTGGCTAATAATAGATTCAGCCCAACCACCTTCTGCAATCCATGCGAGTTGTTTATGGTTAATAATTCCGCCGTCTGCATAGCCTTTTAAACTTAATGGGTTAACAGGCTTGCCGTTCTTTCTTGTCTCATAGTGCAAGTGTGGTCCTGTGGAATCTCCTGTGCTACCTACTAAACCAAGTATTTCACCTTTTTTAATCGTTTGACCGACTTTGGTAAGGATCTTACTCAAGTGAGCGTAATACATTTCCCAGATTCCCGACTTAACACGTACAAGATTTCCGAACCCACCCATGCGCCCTGCGTAATTAACTGTTCCAGTCGTTTGCGATGGGATTGGCGCTCCTGTCGGTGCTCCAAAGTCTGTACCAGCATGCAGACGTAGCGTTTTGTGGATTGGGTGCATACGATAGCCAAAATGTGATGTAACCGGCCATTTAAATGCAGGCTTACCTGCAACGTTTGGATTGTGTTCGGATTCTTCTTGCTTCTTGAATATCCCTTTTATAAACTCCACTGGCTTATCTTTCAGGTAGTTCAATGTTCCAACAGCTACTTTACGAGCTACCCCCTTAGACTCGTCTCCGATTTTGATTCCGTTCATCATCGTTTTAACGACTTCTATCGGCTTTTTAATATAATCCCAAATCTTGCTTAGTTTTGATTTCCAGCCCTTTGTACCTTTTGCATACATCGGGATGTCGCCGTCAAGTATCTTCTCTGTTTCGCGGTTCGGAATGACATGTGTCCCTTTCGGTAAATTCATGAGCGTGTCTGTGTCCGGAGAAATGAATGACTGACCATTAGGAAGGTTGATTATTTCACGGCCGTATTTATCTCCGACTACTGCTAATCCACCCTTGTGTCCTGTTGATTGTGTCCCTTTAGAATATGTTGGTACTTTCCATTGCCCATCAATCGTTGGAGCTTTAACCTTTTTCAGAATCCAGTTAATGCCGTCAATTGTTCCATTAATAGGCTTAGCTGCTGCATTAAGAACGCCCTTCCCCAAACTTTTCATTCCGTCTACAGCTTTATCTTTAGCGTTCTCTATACCTTTTCCGATTCTTCCTGGTAATTTTTTAGCCCCATCAACAATATTGTCGAATTGCTCCTTGACGCCTTTCCACATGTCTTTTGCAATTCCAACAAACTTGGTTTTCATACCAGTAATAGATTTAATGATGCGAGCTACAAACGAGTTTTCAATCGAACTACGAATGTCAGAAATTTTACTTGAGAAGTTCGATTTAACTAGATCCCACATTTTAGATATGTTCTGCCTGAAATTCTTAGCAAATCCTACAATGGACTTTATGATTCTTCCAACAAATGAATTTTTAATAGAATTAAATATAGTCGCAATGTAACTAGAAAATATTGATTTTACATTCGTCCATAAATCGGTGACATTCGACTTGAAATTTTTAACAAAATTAATAATCGCAGTAATGATTCTTCCAACAAAGGAGTTTTTGACGCCCTGATAGACACTTGTAATCGAACTTGTAAATGTATCTTTAACCCATTTCCATAAGTTTTTAATGTGTCCCCAAAAACCTTTAACAAATCCTCCAACGCCTTTTAAAATCTTTCCAATAAATTGGAGCTCGATCCAATTCCAAATAACTTTAATTGCTCCAAAGAATAGCTGCTTTACACCTTCCCACATTTTGGAGAAATCCCCAGTGAATAAACCGCTGAAAATTTTAACCGCGCCCATAATAACATCGAGTGTTCCAGTTATGATGCCTTTAATATTTCCCCAGACTTGCCTTATTATGAACTCAACAATCGGCATGACATAATCAGCTATAATCCATTTCATTTGCTCGAATGTCCATTTGACAGCTGACCAAATGGCTTTTGCGACTGTGCCGATGACAAAACCAATATTTTTAAACGCATCCATAAGTTGGGCGCCATCTTGATTGATAAACTCTGTTATTTTCGTCTTGATTTCTCCGAAAAACGAAAGCACTGCATCGAAGCCTGGTCGAATCCAATCAGCTATTCCGAAGAATAATTCTTTTAGTTTTTCGCCTAACTCGTCAATGAACTTACGAAACTTTTCAGATCTTTTATATGCAACCACAAAAGCTGTTGCTAATGCAGTAATCACACCGATGACAATGCCTATTGGACCAGTAAGAACTGTAAACAGTCTAGCTAACCAAGGTAGTTTTTTGCCTACTGCCACGATAACACCTTGCAGTCCACCTTTGCCAAAAGCGCCAGCTACCTTACCCACGATACCAAAGACCTTACCTAGACCTGTAAATAAAAATCCTAATGGTTTTAATGCCTTACTAATAGCTCCAACAAACAATCCAAAGAAATAAATAGCAGGTCCTAACACCGCTCCGATTACAGACAAACTTGCTATCAGTGCTTGTGTTTTAGGGCGCAAGTTAATAAACGCCGTCATCAACTTTTGAAGCCAATCAACTGCTGTTGCCATTATACTTGCGATGATTTTCGCCATTGGTTCAAGCGCAGGTGACAGTTCATATAAAAATTCATATAAACTATTTAATGCGTTTTTCAGTTCGTCCCATGCACCAGATTCCCACATATTTTGTCCAAGTTGAGCAAGAGCCGCTTTCGTGTTAATCCACGCACCTGTCATCGTTTCTCCACCTTTTTGAGCAGAGTCTGCCATTTTGGCAAAATAACCTCCGGCGCCTTCCGAACCAACCTGCACCGCATCAACGAAGTAGTCAAGTGATTCTTCCATGCTAATTTCTCCGCTTTTTAGCATTTCTTGCGCTTCTTTTGTTGATACACCTAATACGTTTGCTACGTGTCCAGCAAGGTTTAAACCACGTTGAGCCATCATATCTAATGTCATTTGGTCCCAACCCTCAGCACGAACGGCTTTCATGATGATATCGTGTATTTCACCTTCCATGCCAAGTTGTCCAGAACCAACAGAAAAATCATAGATAGATTTCATAATTTCTGTTGATTTATCCAGTTCTACGTTTGATTGGACGAGTTGCGAAAGCCATTGCCCTGTATCGGAGTTCATGAACGCTGTCCCTTTAGTCAAACCCCTTATAGACTCCCAGGCTCTCTCATAAGATTCTTCAGTCCTGAATACGTTACGCATTAAAATGTCGAGTTGTTCATTTGCGATCATCCTCTTACCGCCACCGATTGCAGCAGCTGTATAAAATGCAGTCAACGGAGAAAGTGCTGCTGATGTACTTTTCCCAAACTGTTTTATGTCCTTACTCCAAGTTCCTAATGTTTTGCTTGTAGAATTTATAACATTCCCTACACTTTCAAAGCTTTTTTCAGCAGCAGAACTGACCTTTTGAATGCTTTTAGCAATATCTTTGGACCTTCTATCCAAACTTTGGAACGGATTTATCATTTGTTCGGATGACTTTTTTGTATGTTTGGCTAGTCCATCAATTTCCCTCTTGACGCCTTGAATCGTAGACTTTAAACCATTAGCCCTTGCAATAAATGAGGCTTGTAGCTCTCTAATTGTAGCCATATTTAACCTCCTTTCTTACATTTTTAGATACTGTTAACTCATTTCGATATATTGTTCAGGGTCAAAATCCCATTCGTATTTTTTAGCTGACTTATTTCCACCTACAACTTCCGGCATGAGTAAGTTTTCGAACTCTTTTTTTGCACGCAAATAATCTTGACTTGGTTTCTCTTGTAACGGCTGCGAGAATATATTCGATAAATACTGTATATACATTTTCGCTTTCTCTTGCTCTGCTTTCGCACGCTCTTTTTCAAGTTCCATGTCCATATACTTCAACATCTCAACTGCTGGACTATTTACCACTTCTTTTCTTCCGCCCAACTGTTTAGATAATTTGAATATAAACGCCTCTACTATTGTTGCTCTTCCGCTGTCTTGTTCTTCTTGAAAAGATTCATAACTTTCTTTTGTGCTTTCGTCAGCTGTAAAGACTTTTTTGCGCGTAGTACCAGCTTTTCAATGTCATTAACTTGGATGATTGCATCGTAAATATCGAATGCTTCTTCTGGTTTTTGTTGCACGAATACGTCATAATCAATCCCTGATAACACGGATAAAAGTTCAAATGCTTTTTCGGGTACTTCTACCAAAAGGACATCGAGCGCACCAATCAGATTGCCTGCAAAAGATTGAGTGAAAAATTCTTCCGCACCCTTTTCTTCTCCTTCTTCCTGCTGAACTTCCTCGAAAATTTCCTCTATCAACGCAAGTAAATGTTCATCCTTTCGAACAACGTCAAAAATATCCTTAATTACCCTGATAGCTTTTGTCATCTGAACGATGTTAATTTCTTCGATTTCTCGCTGTTCAGTATGAACTGCATTGCCTTCTTTAATTTTGATTGCTACTTTCATGTTCAAATCCTCCTAATCGATATTTGCCTACAAAAAAAGAGTAGGAATAACCTACTCTTCTGTTTGAACTAACGCTTTTAACGCTGCTACCTCTTCTTCAGTAAATTGTGGTTCGGCATCTTTTCCGGGTGGGCCTTGTGCGCCATCTTTTCCCGGCTCTCCTTTAGGTCCTTGCTCTCCATCTTTACCATCAGCACCCTTTGGACCTTCAACGCCGTCGATTAACGCTGCGAAGTCCTCTCCTGTTGGCTTTTTACCTGTCGAAAACTTTTCTTTCAGCTCTTCTTTTGTTGCCATGTATTGTCATCTCCTAACCAATAATAAAGTCTTTTCCAATAACCGCATCTCCAATGGATGCGGATGTATTAGGGAGTTGCGTTCGGGTCTACTCCACCTCGATAAAAGAAATTGCCCGGCTTAGATGCATCAAAGTTCTCTCTAGGCATCATCGTAAGTTCAATCGTGATGTTTCCTTGCTCAGCGTTATATTCACGCTCAAATCCACCGATACTAGCCATGTTATAAATGTTATAGTCCATGTCCCTTACACTATCTGGCAATGCTCGCGGATGGATTCGCACCGGCAATCCTTTTAACTTCGTTCCGATAGCCGCGTCCATTGCTCCAACAACTTCTCCACCGTCTGTGTCAGTAATTGCTTCGGTGGATGCAAGAGCAAGTTCTAAGATTTCAACATCTTCCTGCCCAGCTACAATTGTCACAGTGCCTTCCCATCCGGACAAACGACGTTCGACAATGGTTTCGCCAAAGTCAGCAAACGTAAATTCTGTGTATTGCGGTGTTAAATTCAACGATCCGCCTTCTGCTTGTAAATAATCTTTACCGTCAAACTTGATCTTATTTTCACCTTCGCCGATTTCAATGTCAGCTACTCCGAAAATATATTCTTTTTGTTCTGGCATTTATTATTCCTCCTTCAATTCTTTTAAAGTTACGTCAAAATTGACGCTGTATTCCATCACTCCGTCATTGTCGCCAATTCGAAGTGACTCTGTTGTTGCCAAAATTAAAAGGACTAGGTAGCGTTTTGTTTCAACGACTTCCCCGTCCTTTTCATAATCGACCTCAACTATTAAATTAGACTTCTTGTGCAATGCATTGATCGTTACTTCTGCTGCATACTTTGCGTAATCCCAATCAGATGAACGTATCCATATTTGATAACTAGGATAACGGTATTTCATGTCATACAAGTCAGGTTGTTTTCCTGACGATACATAAACAGTTCCAGTGTTATCTTTTGCATAATAGTAATCAACGAACCAAGTTAAATGCGGAATTACTGTTTTAAGTTCATTCATTAAATATTCTTGGATCATGATTCTACCTCCAGTATCCGCTTCAACGCACGTTCGTTCATTTTGTCATAATCCGGCTCAATTGCTTTAATAGCGTTTTCCATATATTTGCGCCCTGGTCGATAACCTCTCCAAGAAGGTTTGCCACGTGTTCCACGTCCACGACCATCGATGTAGTAGCCAGTGTAATGTCTACCTCTTTCATGCTTATCATGCACTCCTAAACGATATGGCTCTTCATGTCGTCTTAGTGCGTAAGGCATGTTAGAGCCACCTTCAACAACGATATTTTCACCTTTTATTTGAGCCTTTCCAAAGTTAATAGAGTCTTCTAAATCACCATGGTCATGATGTACAAGTGCTTTTGTTCCTTCTTCGGCCAACTGACCAAATTCAGTCATCTCTTCCATGATGATTTTCTCCGCTTCTTTTTCCATCTTTTCAAGGGCATCGGAAAACTCTTGCAGGCCTTCCCACTCAATTGCAAACACATCATCCTTAGCCATCGACAAACACCGTCCTATAATGGACTTTTGAACCCATTAAACTGATAATGTCCTCTTTTGCTTTAATCGTGCCTTTGAATGGATTACCACCTGCATCTTTCCCTTCGACTTCTGTACCTTCATCCGGATTAAAATTAGGTGGTAAATCGATTTCAAGATTCACTTGATGTTCACGTCCATCAGATGTGCGTACTAATTGTGACTTAAACTGTACACGTGCTTCTGATTGCTTCGGTTTCGTTGTAGGCTTTCCGTACTTGTCCGTAATCGGATTGCCTTGTTCATCTAAAACAGGCATGTAAGCAGTAATCTCATGTGGCATAGGTGGCTTCATATCAATCTACCTACTTTCGCACCGCTATTCTTATTTAAAATCGCAAGGACAGCAGGTGCAATAAATCCATTACGATTATTACTATTCGTTTTACTTTCAGAGTCACCAAACGATACGGCAACACCTTTCACGCTATACGATGCCACACCTTGATTTCTAAGCGAACTAAAATCAGATGCATCACTTTCGAGCATGTACAACACCTGCAAAGAAACTACACGATCTGTTATCAGCGATTCTTTGAAATTATCTTTTAGCAACTCATGAGCGCTAAATAAAACCTTTTCCTTCGCATCGTCATTTAGTTCGGTAAACAATTCGTTTCCATGCATGCGGTCAATGTATTCTTTAATCGATTCATTCGTAATCATATCGATCACTTCGTTTCTTTTTTAGCTTTAGTTTCTTTAACAGCTGTAACTTTATCGCCTAAGCGATCAGCCTGTTCTTTAGTCAATTCGACTTCTTCGCCTGTTTGTACAATCGCACCTTTGTGCAATAAATAACCATTCGCAATATACTTTGGCATTGTGTGTCCTCCTTTTAAAATAATAGAGCGCCTATATTAGACGCTCTTTACTGCACTGTGAAATTTTCTCCGATAACCGCCTCACCAATAGGCGGCTCATTAGGGAGTAGCTACATCAACGATAACAATTGACTTTGGACGTTTAAGTGCAGGGAATACTGCCTCACCAACAATCACAGATTGTGATGGTGGATTATTTTCGATTAACGGTGTGACAAATTTACCTGGTACATAGTTGTTTTCAACTGTTGGACCAATAACTGTTTCACCTAAATCGGAACCTAATAAGACTACTTTTCCGTCTTCTAAAAGCTGTACTTCCTCACCATTTACAACAATGACATCATCATTAATTTGATAAGGTGGCAAACCTAATGATGATAGTACATTGCTGATATCGTTTTTCGTTAATAAACGACCGCCGTTGTTTGTTCCATAAACTTGTGTGCGAATTTGTTCGTTCGTTAACAATAATGCTTCTGTTGCAGATGTCATGTGCATGACTGACGGCTTACGACGTTGGTTGTTCTTTTGATACTGCTTTACCGCTGCTTGAATATCTTCTAATGGTTTAGCATCTGCATTTTCCCATGCAGTCGTTGAAGTTAATCGGTTTTCATTCGGTACGCCAAAGTCGACATCAATGTAGATGTCGTTTTCTTCATCTTCATACTTCAATCCACCTGTATAGATAGCTTGTGCACGCATGTACTCTTCGATGTCATCTACACCTTGCGATAAATCATCGGTCGTTGTATATACATAATCAATAACTTGTGCACGCTCTTGATCTGATCGTGGACGGTTGAATGCAAGTAGTTCCTTTTCGTCTAATCGTACTCCGTGCTGCACCTTTGCAACTTCTCCAAACGCCTTTTCAATCGATTTCTTATCACGTAATGGAGCAGATGCGTTCCAGCCTGTAATTGATGCACTATCTCCATACGCCCCATTAATAACGTTATATGCAAAATTAATATCGTATTCAGGACGTGTCGGCATGAATGAACTTAATAAGTATTCACGTAATGGTGGTACGTTCTCGACATACCCTTGTAGTTGTTCTCTTTGAAATTCATCTAAATGTAATGGCATAAATTATTCCTCCTCTTTTAATTACGCGTCAAAGCGTAGGTAACCTTTCACTTCTTGTTTAAATTCTTCTGTAACACCTGTACATTTGCTTTCTAGTGGATGGCCTGCAATAAGAACTCCAACGATTGCATTAGAGCCACTCACAAGTTTCACATCATGTGCAGTTAATCCAGCACCTTCACGAGCGCCACCCTCTTCTCCTGCATCTGTCCAAGGTACATATAAACCTTCTTCTCCTAAATAGACAGCAGTACCAGCTTTCACATATCCATTTTCAGCAACATCACCGAACTTACTTGCATCTAATGTTGCACCGCCTGTTTTAAATTCCATTCCAACAGAGTTACGTAAAAATTCTTTTTGACCGAAAATCGTTTCAGTACGTGGTTGTAAATTCATAATTATTTATCCTCCTTTTTGTGTCGTTCCAACGCTTTTTGTCGTCCCGCTTCTTTCGGGTCAACCTTCTTTTTCTTGTTTCCTTTTTTACGAGCACCAGGCACATATGATGATCTACGAGTTTTCTTACGTGCTTCTTCATCGTCTTCTTCTTCATCATCCACGGCACCGAAATACTCCGGAAACTCTTCTTCTAATTCCTCGAACAATTCATCAAGGTTCTCTGCTTCTCCATCTTCATCCAATTCAATGTCATCCACGTTGATCAGACGTGCTAATAACTTTGGATTCACTTGATTATCAACGGCATATTCCTTAACCATTGCTCGCTTTTCTCTACGTTCAGCACGTAGGAGCTTCTTTTCCTTAGCTTGCAACTGTTCACGAAGTGTTTCTGTTTCATCCTCATCATCTTCGTCGTCTTGCTTGCCCTTCTTCTTTCCTGCCTGTTCTTTGAGTCGGCGATACTCTTCTGGATCAATACCTTCAAACTTTTTCATGCGCTTTCCTAACTGCTTTTTGAACCGTTTGTTGTACTGCTTTTTAAATGCAGGGTCTTTCAGCAACTCATCTAAATCTAACTCCTCATTATCTTCATCAGATTCGTCATCATCGCTTCCCTCATCATCTTCATCGTCTTCTTCATCATCAGCGAAGAACTGCAAGTCTAGTTTCAACGGTTCTTGTAATGTATCCTCATTCGTTTTCGTAGAATGGTCACGCTCAAATAATGAGATAAACCATAGATATAATTTAACTAACATGTGTATTCCCTTTCTCTGCTTAGGTGCAGGAGCCATTACTCATGTTGTTCTTTTACGCCTGCAATCATGGAAAAAGGCATAATTAAAGCACCTTACTGCATGAGGTAGGGTGCGTTAATTATTGTTATTATGCATATTAGCTTCCGCGACAATAGCTTTGTAACTATTCTTGCTAAAAATCCCTATAACTTCATCGGATGCATCTTTGAAAATCACTTCATCCGTTTCGTTAAGGATGTAAGCAACGTTTTCTACAATTACAACTGGGCCTTCTTCAAACATAATTAAATAATTCACGCTATAATCTACTCCTTTTCTCGGATAGTTCGTTATACTCTTCTACCCATTCAATCGGGATTTCTCCCTCCGACCTCATCCTCCGGGAAATAGCCTGTGTAATGTCATTCACTCTTTGTTCTTCCCATAGTTTACGAGGCATTACTCCGATAGCTGGCTTATAGCGTTTTTCTGATTTCAAATACACATTCCCTTTAGTCCCGAGATAAAAGTTTTCCGCCTCATTGCTATGAATAAATCTACTTTCGCCCATACTCACACCTCCATATCACTAAGAACTTGGTTTTTAGAAACTTCTAAGATGCCGATAAGTGATAAGCTGTTTTCTTGACTGTACCATGTATCAATCACGCCATTCGAGTGTTTAACAACAATGGCAATTTCATCGAAGTCTTTCACGTTTTCGTGAACCATTTCCAAGAATTCTTCGTTAGTTTGACCACGTTCTTTTTTTCTTTTCGCTTGTTCAAAGTCCGTCATAAAATAACCTCCGTCATTCTTTTAACTTCACCAACCGCCTACTCCTAAACTCACTTTGCAACTCTTGAAACCTAACTGAATTAGAGCGCTTTGCACGCCTAAAAGCACCTAATGTTTTGTAGTTTTCAGCACCCAGCGTGGCATTCCATTCCATGAATTGTTTCTTTTCTGCATTCGACCGCCTGTGCAAAGCTTGTTGTTTCTCATAAGCACCTTTTTGAGCCTTACTACGTGTATCTTTGCTTGGATCAAACGCTAACGACTTACGTTGCGCTCGCTCAATCTCTTTCGCTGCCTTGTAGGATTCGACCCATACAGACATTGAACATTGGCAGTTCGGATGTCTAATAACATCTTTCGGATCTAAATATGTGTAATCTGTTCGATTAGGATTGAGCGTAAATACAACACCTCTTAACGGCGCACATTGATGACATGTAGGTGTGTTTCCAGTGACAATAAATAAATCCATACCATTTTCACGGTATCTTTCTGCAGCACCTTTAGTGTGTGCTTGTTTCATCTGCGTTCGAGTAACTGTTTCAGAATAAAAGTCCAACGGTAACTTTTTGCCATCGACTGTAACGAAACTCGTCATGCCTTCTTTCGCGAATGATTCAGCAACCCTTTGAGTCACAACCTCTCTTGTTCTACCGTGTATAACTCCGCCTTGCAGTTCTTTTTTTACATCAGCTAATGCTCGTTCGATACTTCCGACAGCATTGATTCTTGCGGTTCGTATTGCCGCTTTTAAGTCTAGTATCGTGTTGTCTGTGATTTCTGCGATGGCTTCCAAATGTACCCGCTTCTTAAATGCAGCGTTCACGATTCCGTTGCTAGTAATACTTGAAACAACTCCATTAACAGGTTGCACACCTGCATCTTTTAATAGTTTCGTAGCTTCATCCACCCCACCGAAGTATGCAGCAAGTGTTTCTTTTGGTATTACATCGTCAATCTCTAAATTCAACCTGCTAAACATTTCATTGATGGTATTGAGTGTCTGTTGAGCGACCTCATCATCAACAATATTTTGATTGATTAGAAGGTCTAATATTTCATGTTTCGTGGCTTTAATTACTTCAAGTAACTGTTTTTGATTCATGATTTCACCTCATTTTAAAGGCCTATCTTTTCAAGTTTTTCACTTAACCAATACAATAGTTTATCCAATCCCGTGGCTTCTGAAATAGCGATAAGAAATTTATCAAAGGCAATTCGAAGTTCATCAATCGAATTCTTCTTCATTGCTATCATCCCTTTCAATAGGATTGCCTTCCTCATCACGATTGCCAAACATTTGCTGCAATGTTTGCCTACCGTTTAAAAGTGAATATGAATCATCATTGCTTCTTTCTGCTTCAACCCTATACAACTCCTCCTGTATCCATTCTTCACTTGCATTAGGGTTGTTACGTCTAATCGTCGTTTCAAGCGACTGCGTCTTATCCGTATAAGCAAGGTTGTTTTCCTCAATCAATTCTTTACGACTAATCGGGATCATAGATTTAAGCAATATCTCTGGCTCCTCTATAATTACTGCATCGTCGTTAAAGTTCGCCAACCATAATGCCGACTCGATTAACTGCTGCAGGAAGTAAATATACTCTGATTGAATTTGCTCCGCTTTAACAAGTGACGTAAACAAGTCATAGAACTTAGCGACACCAGATTGAGCACCTGTCGAACGGTTGTCCATGTAAAAGTCGACTACCTTCTCAGATGTCTTTGTTTCCATGAGCATTAACTTCATAAGGTCCTTTACCCACTGGATGTCACCAATCTTTGTAACATCAATCTGAATGACTTCAAGTGCTTTCCCTTGGTCATCAAATGTTGTAATTTCTAAATCACGATGATCAATACGTCCTTCTTCTCCATAACGCTCGTACGCTTTATCTTCTAGTGCTCGCATTATTTCTTTCGATACCGCAATACGTGGTTTACCGTTACGTTCGAATGTGATGGCGTTTCGTGTGAGTGTCCAGTTAATTTCATCTTGCTTGCCCTCTTGACCTTTTAAACACGAGCTTCCCAATGGATTCATGAATGTCTTTTCATTTGGCCAATAAATAATAAAAGGCCTACCCCGACCAGGATAAACCTTTTCTAATTCTTTCATACCGAGAAGCTCTTTCGCTTCTTCTTCCTCGACTTCTTCCGTTTTCTTTTGTTCATTTAATCGATAAAGAATATGTTTCGTATGTAGATCATCTTTGTGAATTTTACCTTTTGGACAATATTCACATCTAACTTCTTCACGATATACATGTAAATATTCTTTTCCGTCGATTTCTATTTCATAAGCAAGATCTGCACCTAATCCATTGTCATGAGGATAATACACATCACGCGCTTTAAAGTCTAAACGTAATCCTCTATCGTCTAACCACGGAACGCCTACAAGTCCACCGTCTAATTGTTGCTGCAAGATATTGCCCCAATGCTCAAATGTTAGATTGCTGTTCTTTGTTATTTGATCGATAATTTCTTGTTGCACGTTTATGATGTCGCTTATTTCATCACGTGGTTCGTCAACGATTTCGTCAGTGTCTGCATTGATTTCATCCGCTTGAAAGTCATCCACAGATAATGACGATACAATGTTACCAATAGACCGACTCACAAGCATTGCGGGTATCTCAGGTATTAACTTACATAAATTCGCAACGATGTACGGTGTCTGTACGTTTCTTGCATGGTGCGTACCGTACATAATGTTGTCAGTTATTTCCCCTTGCTCAATTAGGTTTTTAGCACGTGGGAAGATTTCTGAATGCTTCCCCTCGTATAAATCCCTGTAATAAAAGATATCGCCATGTGTTTTCTTAATCACATCGGCGTCAAACTTTTCCCAATTCGGCATGCGTTCACTTCCTTTCTACCATGCGTTTGCGTTGCTTATACTTGCCCCGCCTTTTAAGTCCGCTACCTCATAACCATCTAGCCCATACCAAATAGCACTAAATGTGTGTGGGTCAATTTCGAATTCATCAGGAATTATTTCACCTGTTTTATTCTTTTTATAAGTTAAGTCTTTCAACTCGTAAATAGTATTCTCACAATTACTAGAACAAATGATTTTCTTAAACCGCTTTACCTTCTTAATGTTTTGCAACCTTGAACCTGGTCCTTTTTTAGCACCTTTAATATTAAATCGATTTTGTTTGAAAAATTGAATCGTTTTAGGTTCGGCGGAGTCTGCAATGATAAGTTCTCTTGTTTTAGTGAACTCTATCAATTCTTCGGCGGTTTTATCGTCTGTCATTTTGTTCTTGTAGTATTCCCAATAGATGTATAGATACTTCTTTTCGTGGTCTATCGCCATACGGATGACTGCGTTGTAAGAATCCTCAAATCCAAAGTCCATTCCTACCCGCTTCATTGATGGTCTCACTCTATTAACTTTTTCCATCACGTCATCGTGATTCCAAACTTCAAACTGCGGCAGCACCCTTACTCCGTTGACTCCAAATCGTCCACGCCTTGCTACCCTATGCAAATCAGGGTCGTATTCTTTCAATTCTTCCAGCTGTTCCACGTAGCTTTCGGGTAAAAACACATTGTCGTCAGCCGTTGAATGATGATAGTAAGTATCGCCCACTACAACGATGCGTTCTTCATACAGTTGCTCATCATCTAAAACAAGTCTCTTATTAAACGGATCTTTATAGAAATGCTTAAAAGTCCAGTTGTTTTCACTAACTGGATTCGTAGAAAGGATCATATGTAACTTTAATGTCGGATGTCGTAAACGTCCGATTAACTCTTTAAAGCCTTCATATTTTATTTCTGAACACTCCTCAAGCCATATTAACGACACATTGTTAATAGATTTCAGTTTCTCGGGCTTATCCATCCCTTTGAATATGATTCGACTGCCGTTAGGGAATCTTATTTGCATCGGCGACGACAGAGCTCTAACTTTACCGCCCAACCCTAAATCTTCGATAATTTCTTCAAATAGTGAAAATGTCGAATCTCTGTGCGTATCGTAGACTTCACGAACAACCAATGCTGTTCGTTTTTCTTCTAGCAATTTCAATATGACCTTTAATGCAACGTGATAAGACTTACTGGAACCATAACCACCAACAAGCAACTGGAATTTTTGTTCCCAATTAAAAAGAAATCCTTCGAAGTGTGGATTTGCTTGCTTTTCGATAACCGCCATCAGTTGTCACCTGCTCTTGTGATTCTGATTTCAATCGGTGAATCATCATCAGTTGCTGTGACTTTTTCAGTTTCTGCTTTAACTCTATCGATATTTGCCTGCATACCTTCTAACCTAATACGTCGCTCATCAAATTCATCTGTCAGTTCGATGTATTGTTTAACAAGGTTGCGATATTCAGCCATTGCTCTTGCTTGCGCTTTGATATACGACTCATATCGTTCGTGAGCAAATGCGACTTTATACGATACGCTGTCACCTTCCATACCGTTACTATATCCCGATTCAACCTTTAAGTGGTCATCGTCATAGGCTACCCACATAATCTTCTGCAAACGGATGATTGCACTGAACTTAATTTCTATCTGCATCCATATTTGATCAGCGATACTCAACTCTTGCATTTGGTCGATTATCTCTTGTTGTTCTTCGTGTAAGTAGTTTGAATATAGTCCATGTTTTACTGCCGCCCTGTTTCGTTTCGTAAACTTCTTCACTGGGTTCGGGTTGCCACTTCTGTTGCGTTGCTTCCTCGCTTTGCTATTAGATGTAGATTTCTTTTTTTGACTGTTCGTCTTGTCGTCCGATTCCATTGCAACACTCTTCTTTTTCGTTGCGCGTTGCGTTGCATTTCCATCCGTTGCGTTGCGTTGCCACTTTTCACGATTCTTTCTACTGCGAATAGTTGGTGCTTTTAAATCGTATTTCTCTGCTAAATCCTTAAATGTTACTTCACTTGTTTCCCATTCTTTTCTGATCTCTTCCCAATTCGGCACATCACATCACCACCACTACCTTTCTTTTTAGGGATTAAAAAAAGCACCCCGAAGGATGCTTCTAATCATTTGTTCAGAAGATTGTATATAGCTTTGATTTGCTTCCCGTGTGCTTCAATCCACTTTTCATCTGCATCTGATTTGTTATTGAATTGGAATTCCTCTCCGCTTTTGTATCTCAAAATCAAATTGACTCCAAAATCACGATTTAGATTCAATGATGCAAAATCAAAATCAGAGTAACTATAGTCAGTCAAAACTGCACTTTCAATGAACTTATCTTCCCCTATGTTTATTGTTATGACTCTCATCCTATCTTCATTAAAAAAGTAGAATTTATCAGTCACTTCAGATTTAAACATTCCTTTTGCGTAGAATAGATCTTCCTCTGGGAAAATAGTAATATCTCGATTTATCTCTTGTATTCTATTGAGCTGCTCTTTGACTATTTCTCCTGTGAAATTGTGCAACGACTTGAAATATGCTTCCATGTCCATCTTAGACATTTACTTTCACCCCCCTTAACGACACTGTTCGCCAAGAAAGGTGAAAACCCTTTATTATTTCTAATCATTTAAATTCGTTATCACTAACCACCTGATATAAAACTTTACCTACACGATTAATCATATCTTCATCTTGGTCATCAAATCCCGCTTCATAGAATATAGCATGCGTCAATTCATGAATGAATACATCTTTCATGCGTTCTTTACTTAAATCGCTAAGTATACTTATTTCTGTGTTCATATAATCACACATACCTTGATAATTTCTATCAGATTCAATTTCTATATATGGTTTAAGGACGATGTTATATATAACGCCGCCAACCTTTATCTCTGTTGGTAAATTCATTTCTACCTCCAAGTGTTATAATAGTAATGAAGAGAGGTGATATATAGATGGCTTCACAAAAAAAGTGTAACCCTAGCCCTAAGGTTAAAAAAGCCGGCAAGACGCTTTCCACTAGTAAATCTGCTTCTCAAAAATCCAAGGCCGGCAAAACACTAGCTAACCATAAAGCAAGGAAACACAAGTGAATCAATTTTTAACAATTAGATGATTCACGCACAAAAACGGGAAGTTGGACACGTGCGCCTGACGCACCATTCAACTCCCCGACCTGCCTTCCATGTTACACTATTTTTTTCAATAGCTGTATTTTTGAACTAACTGCAACTTTGAACGTTTTGAACATATTGAACATCCTCAAATATTTGTAACGCAATTGAGGTAAACAATCGTTTGATATGTGTATGTGACAACCCCATATGTCTTGCAATCCACGAATATCCTTTACCTTCAAGAATCCAATGTAATACCTCTTTTTCACGTACATCTTTAATGACATATATGTGATTTTGTATTAATTTTATTTTATTTTCATACCCCTCAATCGTTTTATGATGTTTACTACGTCTGACAACTTCAGTATACACCGGATCGCTTGTCCCACCTTGCGCCTTCGGCATTACCGCCTCAATCCCATAATGTGCTGTAAGTCCTCCGCCGATATCATTTAGTCCTTCTCTCATCACTTTCACCGAATTAATCATCCAATGATAATCTTTAAGTAATTGCTCTATTTGTTTTTCGTTCATAGTTGACCCGCTCCCTCACTTTTGTTTGTATGCCCCGCCCTTTTTCCTCGTATAAATTGCTCTGTTGACACCCATGAGTTCCTCAATCTCTTCGGTTGTCCACTTTTCTTCTGTCTTTGTACTTACTTCTCGTTTGCGCTGCTCTTTTCGATTATTTTTTAATGCACGCATATGACCCCTCCTCGTTTTTCAAAACAAAAAAGGACACCAAACAACGCTTATTGCGTCATTCAGTGTCCTCCAGTTGGCTGGTAGAACTCATATAAAATTTCTTTGTATATTTTTTTCTAACTTCAATAAATCATATTCCAACTCTTTTCGGGCACTTTCCATCATTTCAAGAATTTTCTCTCTCATGTTTCCATCTTCGGAAATTAAAAGTTCAATAAACAGGGCAACTTTAGATACTCCTGATGAGATAGATGCTGTTAACTCTAGTAATTCCAGCGGACATCCACTTGGTATACTTTCGTTATAAAACTTCTCGACCTGCTTGCTAGATTCTAAAGCTTTTGTTCGGATGTATTCAATATCTAATTGAGCTTTTGATGAGATTAGCACTGTTCTACTAGGACTTACAAAGTAAATCATTAACTCTCTCAGAAATGGCTCATACTTTTCTGATTTCGCTTGTTTCGTTGCAACTTTTCCTGTGATTATATTGGCGATTGCAGGTATTGAAACTCCAATTATAGTACCCGCTAATGTGAACATAGGAGCTATCCACAATTCCGTCAAAACTCTTCCCCCTCTTCCCTCCGCATCCTCTTTATTTTTCCTTGATGCGTCACAATTCGATACTCTCCAAATTCAGGTAGTTCTCTGATCTTCGCTTTCCCCTCAGATATAACTACAACACAATTGGTAGGTAGTTCCATTATACCAAGTTCTAAAATTTCTGCATCTCGACAAATTGAAATATCTTTGTTCATCATGACCCCTCCTATTGTGATAACATATATATTTGACTAGGTAGCAATACCATGTCTAATTACTTATAAGGTGGTATTTCAATTAATGTTTGATGGTGTTGAATTTAATTCAATGCAGTTTGTAGGTCCTGTAATCGTCTTGATCGTTACTATGTTTTCCATTGCACTCCTATACAAATTGCTATTTAACTGGTTGCCCAAAAGTTTGTTCAATATTCTAATTGGTCCAGTAGTGTTACTTGGTTTATATATTTGGGCAATACCTATGAACCTAGGTTTTCATACATATTTTCAGTGACAGGCTCAACTCCTGTCATTTTTAATTCTGTAACAATAAAATTACTTGCAGTTGCTAGAATATTTAACTCAACTCGTCTTACGATAATACACACGCTGCATAACCGCCCGAAACTTTTGATCGATTTGCAAGCCGTTATATTTTGCACTAAATCTATCGTTATGCCTGTAATCAAAACTCTTGACCATATTCATTTCATCATCTTTCTTGAGCAGTTCATAACCACGCTTTTCCAGCTCTTTTATAGCACGGTCTAGTTCTTTGCTGCTCCAACGCTCAATGACTACCTTTTGCAGTTCTCCTTGCATACCTGCCACCCCTTATCGTTGTTGTTTACCTCGCTTAATCCCATTCTTCATGCCGTTTGCATAACCTACTATGCAAGACATAGCAGCAATAGCCGTTGCACTCGTGATAAGCGTTACCGCTTCGGTTAATGTGATTTCAGTCATTGTGACTCCTCCAATAAGATTGATTCGATAGCGTTCTCTACCTTTGTTATCTTTTCCGATATTTTCTTTAGTCCACTATGACTAAATGTTTTGTTATCTAGTTTCGATATTAAATTTTGGTGATATTGCAACCAGAACTCCAATCGTTCTTTATCCGTCATTCCTTATTCACCCCTAAATAGTTAAAGAAGTCATCTCCTTTTTTATTTGTAGGTAACAAACTGTGCATTGATCGTTTAATTTAAAATTGAATAGCTTCATACTTCTCTTTATCCATAGTCACTAGGTATATTTCGCCTTCGTATTCCGCCATTAAACTAATAGCCACATCTTCTAGCTTGGCTTCGACTCTCTTATTTTTTGTCATTCCTCATCACGCTCCCATACTTTAGTAAAACAACTCTAGCTGCCCTCGACCGTTTAACACGTCTCGTATTTCCTCTAAAAGAATATCGTTCTCTTCGTCCGTGATACCCATGTTGTTTTCGATTTTCGCCAGCAACCCTTTGAGCCTTTTGTTTTCTTCTTCCGTCTCTTGAATCTTCGTGATCAACTTATCCCACTCTTCCGTTTTGTCGATTAAAACTACATCGAAACATGCTCCGTTGACGTATATTTTTCCGTTTTCGGGATGTACCGATAAATACTTTCTTACGTTTGCCTTGTTGTTCATTACATCGCCTACTGTAATTTTCATCCAACGCTCACCCTTTCCTCTCCGCTTTCCACCCGATCCATCATCCGCACTGTTTTAACCAAATTCATCGTCACGTTCTTTTTGTTCGGGTAAATATCCCCGCTATCATATGCTTTTGCAAGGTTTTCCAAATGGTTTCGTGCCGACTTATAGCCATTAGCGATAATCTCACAATTTCTCGTATGCTTGACCATCGTTTTGTGCGATTCTTCATATTCCTGCAATGTTTCGATGATTACTGGTAAATAATTTTCAACCAGGTACATTTTTAAGTTATCCGCTTCCTGGTACTTTTCTCCAAACTCTGATACTGCGATTTTACGCTGTAATTCGATTAATTCCTGTAGCATCTTCTGATTCCTCCGTAATAATTAAAAATTCACATCCACATTCGTGACATTTGTACATCGTTAGTGGTTCTTCGCACTTGTGATATAGCGTTTCTCCAACGTCTTTCCCTTCGCACTGTGGACACGTCATGCTCTCACCCCATTTTCGATAGATAGTGCAACGCATACCCTTTTTCGCTTTCGATTCGTTCGCAACCGACAACAAACTCGCCATATGGTATTGATTTTCTGCCGCCGTTTCTAGCACCTTCCCAGTACGTTTCTAGCATTTTGAAAGGCAGTAGATATATTTCATCGTGTTTCTTAAATGAAACGATTAGAAAGCTGTGTGCGCCTTTTTCGTGCCATGATTTTAAAAAGTTGTATTGATGATCTGGTACGTTTGTTAATGCAAAATTTGTCCGGTTGCTAGTTTCCTTTGCATCGAATGCGATTGCCCTGCTGTCGTGTATACCTAAATAGTCGACCAGCTCGCCCCGCATTGTGTGACCTGTTATGCGTCCTTTGTTATTACTTAAAATCTTGATAGGTGTAGGAATCTTGCGAATATCTGCGATACCCTTATTCCGATATTGCCTGTTCGTCATGTCTATCAATTTTTCAAGCACCGCCCCACGATTTGCGTGGGTGCGGCTGTATGTTTTTCTGACCATATTGTCACTCCTTCATGACCTTCAAAAAGTGCTCTTGTATTTTCCATGCCGTTTTATCGCCAATGCCTTCAATTTCTGTCAACGTCTGCATGCGGTCTTTTAAAAATCCATAGAATTGGTCTAACGCTTCTTTTTTTCCTGCTTCTCGACCTTTGTTCCATGTCTGCGTTAGCGTTGGATCTAGTGGGTTTTTTGGAACATAAGAATTCGCCTTCATCATCAACCGACCACCCTTTCAATCAGAATACCGTTTTTTCTCTTTTGCATGATTTTCTTTTTCGGATGTTTGATGTTTAGCACTCCACGCCAAACAATCCTCCATCCATCTTTTTTCATTTCTTTTAATTCTTCATCCGTAAATTCACCAATGCAATACAACTGTTGTAAGCTAGCTCGTTTTGTTAGTTCTGTTAGACGCATGATTTCCACCTTCACTTCTCAACAAATCCCGTAATGCGACTTCAAAACAACTGAAACATAAATACTTGCCGGTCTGCCTAACTGGATATACTTTACATTCGGTACATAATTGATTCCCCTTGTTCTTCTTCATCGCTATCGCTCCTTTACAAGTCTGATTGTTTTACGTATATCCCATTCCTCATTGCACCATCTCGATTTTTGATTTTGTTGTAAGCTAGTTCGGCGCAATCCTCAATATCAAATCCGTATTGTTGCATCATGACTGTTAAAGCAACGAATACATCGCCTGCTTCCATCATTATTTCTTTATCCGATAAACCTTTATTGATTGCCCCAGCCAGTTCTCCGATTTCTTCAGTTATTTTTTTGAATCGCTTGTCTGAATCTGCCTTATCCAATCCACGTTCTTTTGACCACTCTTTAATTGCTCTCGTTGTAATACCTAGTTTCATAACGTTTGACCCTTCCTTCCATACTCACTGTAGTTGTTGTTTATCTAGCATTAGAAATGACAGTAGATGTTCCGTTTTCTGTCTTTCCAATTTGACCTGTACCTTTAACCCATCGACCGCATTTTGCTCGTCATATTTAGATGTCATGGCAGAGTTCCTCAGGCTCTCCAATTCATCTTTTAATCTCGCAATCTCGTTTAATGCTTCGATATGATCCGCTTTAGCATTATCGTTTAAGCGTCTTAGTTCATCGTTTTCCTTATTTACGTCGTGCAATTTACTTTCCAGCTGCATGACCTTATTCGATTCTTTATTTAGACTACCTACAAGACCCTCGATTCTTTTCTTTAGCTCAACGACTTCTTTTGCGCTTTCGACCGCTACTTTTTCGATGTTTTTCGTCACTTTCTCCACCTCTTTTTTCTTTGGCTTATTTGCTAATTCTTGACTGCGTTTTTTGCGTTGTCTTTCGCCGCTGACATATGTGTAGACTGTTGATTTCTTTAACCCTAGCTTTTTCGCTATTTCATCCACCGACAAACCTTGTTTCATCAACTCAATTGCTTTAGCTGCATTAGATTTGTTTTTTGACACCTTTTCGTCTCCCTCCAACTCTCGCATGATTCTGACGCTGACTCCTGCCGCTTTTGCTAAGTCTTTTCTCATAACTCCTTTTTCACGCAATTTCATCACATCGCTAGTTGTCATATCCCCGCCTTTTTTCAAAGTTTGCTTCACTCTGTCGTTGGATATGTCGAGTAGTTTTTCTCCTAACCCCGCCAACTCGACGCCGATTTTACAATGAGTTGTGCAATACCTATGACGCTCGCTAGATGATGAGCTGATTTCCTCAATTTCTTTGCAGCCGTTACAATGCTTGTCCTCTAAATCGCCTATTCGGTTTATGATTTCAAGTCGCATAGTTGACACCTCCTAGTCAAAATGGCAAATCGTCATCTGTCACATTAACTTGTCCTCCACCTGTAAACGGATCATTCTGCATACCGTTATTCATTGCGTAATTGCCCGTATTTGCGTTTTGGTTATAGTTTTGAGTATTTGTATTCGATTGACCGTAATTCCCGTTATACGCATTGTTAGGTGCGTTATTTTGCATGTCGCCTTGTTGTTGATACCCATTGTTTTGATTTTGTTGGTTATTCGTGCCTTTTGGTTCTAAAAACTGTACGCTATCTGCGACAACTTCTGTCATAAATACACGGTTTCCGTCTTTACCTTCAAAATTCGATGTTTGAATGCGGCCGTCTATACCTGCTAAACTACCTTTTTTCAAGAAGTTCGCTGTGTTTTCAGCAGTTATTCTCCACGCAACACAGTTGATGAAATCCGCTTGTTGCTCTCCGTCATTTTTAAACGGTCGGTTGCATGCCAGCGTGAACCTGCACACCGCAATTCCCGACTGAGTATATTTAAGTTCTGGATCCTTCGTTAAACGACCAACTAATACGACACGATTAATCATTGCAAATCCCCTCCGTAACTTTTACACGATCCCAGTCAAATGTTTCTAGGATATCTAGTAGTTTTTCTACTTTCGGAGACCTCCATGCAGTCATTGCGTAAGTATGTGCTTTTTTGGAATAATGATAGTGATTTAATTTCAAATGTCGTTTTGCATCTTCTTTCGTCAGAAACATAGTGTTATGGCGAATAAACCCCTCTTCCTTCACTGGGCATTCGTCGAAAAACCCATCATCGTTTAGATGTTCAAGAGTGAAAGACCACAAATCTTCAAAGACCGTCGTTTCGCCTTCTAGCCAACTTCTTAACTCATTAACCTCGTCGGCTTCAAGATACTCATAAACGTCCTCCCAATAAAAATCATTTAAGAACTCTTTTAAATCCTCTACATTTTCAAATTCAGTGTGATCACCGTCGTTATGAAAGTACATCGTGGTGCAATTATCGTATTTTGGGTTACCCGGAACCACCCTGTAATCTTTAATCGCCCAAAAACGTGGTGCAGCTTGATAATCTGTTTCTTGCGTTTTTAGTGTTTGTTGTAATTCTTTTAAAAACTCAATTTCTTTAATCAATATAATGCCCTCCTCGTGTCAATTCTCGTAAACAATCACCGCAGTAATTCCATTCGTACAACTTTTCTTTTCGCTCGCAGCGTTCACATTTCTTTTTCATTTGCCGTCACGCTCCCTTAAAGATTTTCTTAACTGCTCAATTTTCATCTCCTCAATCGCTTCTTTTCTTCCTTTTTCGTATCCGTCATAGTGGATACATAAGACAATCATCGTGATGTACAGTGCCCATAACATCCCTTCAAGTACGCTCATGTCATCCCTCCGCTTCGTCGTGCCAATCAGTCCAAAAGATTTCGCCGCGTAACAATCCCGATGCTGCAGCATCTTGTCCAAATGTCTGGATCGCACAATAGACCATGCAAAACGTCATGCTTGTATCTTCGTGTAAGTAGCCTTCGTTCATGCCCCTTTTGCAGTATTCGCAAGTCCTTGCATACTTGAATGGCTTTTCATAAACGTAAAAGCTAGTGCTCATGCCACCTCATCCCTTTCCAAATCTCGATTAACAACCTCAATTAACCAATCTTCCGTTTGCTCTGGTGTCTTTCCGATTACTTTCGCCAGTTGCTCTATTTGTTCAACAACTGATTTATTTAGCTTGCTGTTCGTTTGGCTCATGCCGACCGTTAATACGATGCGGTCAATCATGCGTTGGATTTCTTGTGTCATTGTTCACCCTCCAAGTCTTTGCGGTCTTCTATGAAGCAGATTACTTTCCATTCTGCTAACTCTTTTTTACTAAAAGCTGTGTAGTTCGGAAGCGTCACATACTCCCCTAGTTCATTCACTCGACAAACTTCTCGCATTTGCCCGAATGCGCCTTGTATGATGTCCCCCATCTTCAATTCCCACACATCCCTGCCGTGCTTAGCCCACCATCTACGCTGTTTTTCTTCTGTGATTTCTTCGGGCGATGCGCGTCTGAACTCAGAGAAGAAATTCACTTCTTTGTCATCGACCCAAACAACTTCTTCGTCATAACCTCTATCATCTATTCTCGCCACTTTGCCAGTCACACTGTTACGAACCCATTCCCCAACATCGAACGTTTCTTCTACTTCGTAACCACCAAAGTATGCATCTACAACTTGTTGTGTAGTTAACTCGTCAATATAAGTAGGGCAATTTTTCATATAACGTTTACGCATCAGCCTTTCAAACGACCCTCTGTGATTTTCAATCATCCACGCTTGCTCCTGCGTTAATTTAACTTTTTCCGTCATTCCATTTCCTCCTAAAATTTCAGTACTTTTACTCGCTTATCCGATGCTTGCTCAAATTTAATCTGGTAAACCGTCCCCATTAATCTACTGATCAACTTCGGGTCATACATTTTGATAAGTTCTTTCTTGCCCAAATTCGTTGTGATAATCGTTGACTTGTTTCTTCTTCCGTTTGCGATTGCATAAAGAACCCTCAACGTAAAGTCAGTCGCTCTCTTATCAGTGCCAGTACCGCCTGTTTCTGCTCCTAGGTCATCAAGTACCAAGTAATCAACACTTGTTAGCAGGTCTACGAAGTAACTTTCGGTGTACTTGCTATCCTTGTTATCAAAACTTTCTCGAATCCTCATAAGCATTGTGTCGACACTCACGAACACACATGATTTGTCTTGCGGTTCTACTTCGTTAAGATTTCGTAATATCGACATCGCAAGGTGGCTCTTACCAGTGCCAGGCAATCCTGTAAGCCATGTATTAAATACTTCGCCTTTGCGGTACTCTTGGTATGCTTTAGTAGCACGTTCTTTGTTTGCGCTCTCTTCCGATCCAGTAGTTTCATAGTTTCCAAAGCTGGCGTTTAACAAATCAATGTCAGTAATCACGCTCTGTGATTCGAAAATTCGATACTTACGTTTGGCTTTTAATTCGTCGACTTCTTTTTGCACTTCGTCCTCGAATCGCTTGTTCGCTTCTTCTCGCCTACACAGTGGGCAAACATGCTCGCCATCAATTAAAATCATTCGCACTTCTTTAACGGTTTCTACTCCGTTTGAGTAAACGGCATGTCTGCATATCTCGTTTGACATCTCTAACTTGTCATCAAATCTGCTTGTTATATTTTCCATTCCGCCCCTCCTTAAAAATCAATTTCGTCTGGTAAATTAGACCTTGCTACACGATCATCTACGTTTTGTTTATTGGTTCTTCGCTTTTCTGCATTCTCAACATCAGCAGCTGTCTTAAAGTTTTGCGCTTTCCAACTGCTCAAGATTGATTGTGCATACTTAACTTTGTTTCGTGCGTTTGCTAATACTGATTCTTTTAATGCTAGTAAAGTAAGTTCTGCGTTTAGATCGTCAACCATGTAACCTAGTTCTTGCGACACGAACGGTGTCATGAATCCAATGTTTTGTTCGTAAAATTTAACTACTTCTCCAAATGCTGCGTCGACGACGACTGGGGTTTCATTTTTCGAATTACTATCTAACTCATTAGATATATAAGGTTGTTGTCGTTGTTCACCTGTATTATTAAATGTAGTATTAAAAGATGTATTATTATCCTGGACATTTTTGTCCATAGGGGTATGGACAATTCTGTCTACACCCCCCGGACATTTTTGTCCATAGGTATGGACATTTTTGTCCACCCTACCCTCTGTAGATGGACCTAAATAAATACGTCTCTGATCTACCTCTTTAGAACTTTTCTTGTAAAACATTACTGAATGTATATGACCCTTTTCGGTTAATTGATTTATCCATCTGGAAATTGATTTATTACTCACTCCATAGAGTTCGGAAAAGTACGAGTTAGTCGCCCAACAGTAACCTTTCTCGTTGCATAACGCTGTAATTTCTCCATACAATAACTTCGCATTTGCTGTTAATTCTTTGTCATACCTAACGTTTGCAGGTATTATTGCGTAATAACTCTTTTGCATGCCCTCACTCCTTAACCTCACGCTATTACTACTAACTTTCCTGTGACCTCTTGTACTTTGCGTTTAAATAACTCTTCATCGCTGTTGCTGTCTGACATGTGCAGCAGGTGGATCTCTTCGACTTTCGACAAGTCATTTGCCTTTAAGAAATCAAGCACGTTTTCAAGACTGAAATGTGATGCTCTGATACGCCTTGCCAGCCATGGATGAACCTTTCCACTCTCAACGTTTGCCTGTAAAATATCGTCCGAATAGTTTGCTTCAATCATTAAATGAGTAATGCCGTTAAACTTGTATTTGACGTAATAAGTGTCTGTTGCGAATAAAACTCGCTTACCTGTATCGCTATGAATCAGAAAGCCATGATTTTCTACGTCATGCTTTACATCGAATGGCAATATCGTAAATGTGCCAATCTTGAATTGTTTCTTATTCTCATATAGCTTGATTCGATTGTGTTCTATGCCTATCTCGTCTTTTGTAGCCCGTGACATGTAAACGTCCATTGAAGCTTTTAACGCCTGCTCTACGCCTTTGCAATGGTCTTTGTGACTGTGACTGATAAGGCATCCACTAACCTTTGATGTTTGGAAGTCTAGCGCTTCTCGTATTCGCTTGAAGGTGATGCCGCACTCTAAAAGTAATTGAGTGCGACCATCATCAATCAAGTAGCAGTTTCCTGCTGATCCGGTTGCGATTGTTTTAATCGTTACCATTCAGGACCATCTGCCGCCGATTGCGATTGTTCAGATTCGATGAATGAATCTACTGGGTTACTTTGTTGCGGTTCGCCGTTTAACACTTCGCCTGTTTCTGTATCGACATTCATGTCTAACACTTCTGTGTTTGCATGTTGCTGAATTTCTTGTTCTACGTTCGGTGTGATGTCTTTCGGTGTCGTTTGAACATCTGTATCATCTTCTGTATATAAAGCGCCTAGTGCATCTGGAAACGCTTCACGTTGAGCATTTACAATTGCTGATTTACGAATCATGTTTAACGGCATTTGTTTCCACGTTGCTTGTCCTTTAGAGAACTCTTCTAAGCTGATTTTTGCAGTGATTGGCTGTTTACGGTCTGAACGATAAACCTTTGCCCATCCACCGATTAACTTGTCACTTGGTAGCTTTACCGCTCCTTCGATCTCGACCATCTCGCCATTCCGATCAACGATGATGCCAGCTTCAAATCCTTCATAATTCGGATTTGATTCTGCTCGTTTCATAAACGCTTCTTTCGATGTGATAATCTGTGCAGGTTGTGAGCCGAATTTGATTAAATACGCTTCGTTCAAGAACGGATTTAACTTTTGGAACTTACAAAGGTTCATGAACATTACAAGTTCTTGGTCTGAAACATTTCCATTACCTCTTACAAGATACTGCTTTACCATATTTCCGCTAAGCTTTACCGTTTCGCCGTTTACTTCAAACACCATCGGCTTTTCAGTTAATGTATTTTGATTATTAGTTGCTACGTTGTTTTGGTTCATCATTTAATCTTCCTCCTGTTTAGTAAATTCTTTTTTCAATTTCTAAATAAGTTTCTTTTTCACAATCTTCGCAAGTGAATGGGGATTCCTCTAAAAACTCAATGATTACCGCATCGTTCGTAAAAACTCCGCAATAAGCGTCGCCACCACAATTTTCGCAATGAGTTTGCAATATAACCTTTCGCATTTACGCCACCTCGCTTTCAGACTGCTTGTCCGTTTCAATTCGCAACTCTTTGTCCGACTCGCTAACTACTAGACTGATAAGTTGGGAGTCTGTATCAATCAGTTGCGTGACCGCTTCGGCATTATCCACAAAGATTGGTGCCTGAATACCGTAATGTACTGTTAACGTATTGATGATGTCTAACCCGACGTTAATCTTTGCAGCATTGTTTAAACCTGATCCGTAAGGTACGCCATTCACTGTCGTTTCGCATACTTCTTTCAGACCACCATTGATTTGCTCCTCGAATAACTTAAATCTCGCAAACTTGAATTTTGAGTTGATACGTTCTTCCAATAACTCGACTTTCAGGCGTGTAAATTCTTCGGTTAGGAATAATTCGTGCTCTAGTTTTTCGAACTCTTCTGCTAGATTCTTTTGTTGTTGCTCAAGTTCTTTGACACGCTTTGCATTTGCTTCAATTTGAGCCTGTTGTGCAAGTTGCGAGTTGAGTTCGTTGCGTTTGATACGTAATGCTTCAACTACTTTTTCAACGTCTACAACGGCTTGCTGTGCGTTTTCTTTGAGCGATTCAATTTCTTTTTTCGTTTCTTCGATTTCAAGTTTTTTAGTTAGATATTGCTGACTGTCTCTTGCTTCCTTGATTGCTTCACGTTGCACCTGCAACTTTTCTTCCAGCTTTTTGATTAACTTTTCTTTCTCTTTAATTTGCGGATCAAGTGCATCGAACTCTTTCTTTAAGTTGTCGATAGCTTCCAATGTTTCTTTTTTGTCCTCTGAAATCTGCTTACCTTTTTCATTTACTTCTTCAATTCGCTTTGACTTGTTCGCATTAAATTCAGCGATTGCCTTTTGTTCAGCTTCTTCGATTTGTTCGACTGGTAAGTCTTGGTTACAAGTTGGGCAAACCCCTTCTCCATGCTTGCGTTCATACTCTTCTGCATTTACTACCGCCCATTGCTCACGTAATTCAACTAATTTTTCATCGAATACCTGTACATCTTTATTTTTAATTTCGATTTGGAATCCTAAGTCGTCCGATTTACGCTTTAAAATTGATAGATTAGAAGATTCTTCTTGCAACCTTGCTTGTACCTTGTAGCCTTCTTCTCGAGCTTCTGCTTCTAATTCGTTTTGAAGTTGTTGCAATTCAAGTTCTAACTGCTTTGCTAACGCTTCTTTGTCAACGATTGCCGCACCGTTCTTGATGTTGTTGATTTCAGTTGCTTTCTCATCTAACTGTGATTCAACCGTTTTTAATTCTGTTTCTAGTGATGCAGCATCCACTTGCTCCGGTGTCGACTTCTCAATCTCGTCAATTCGCACCGGGATCATGTCCAGCTCTTTGTTGATTGCTTTGCGTCTTTCTGCAATCACTTTCTTATGGTCCTCAACTGTTCGATTTTGCAAGATAGTTGGTAAGTCTTTCAGCTTGTTGTTTACTTTTACGACATCATCAAGTTCGATGTCTCCGCAGATTTCAAGCAATGTTTTTCTTCGGTCTTGCCATTTAAGCGCTTCATTAAAGTAAGTTGGGCTAGTGATTAGCTTGAACACTTCTTCATCTACTAACGACTTAATCTTGTCCTCGTACTCTTTTTTCTTCACTGGTACATCATCGATATAGTGATTCGTTTCGTGTCCTGTAAATTCTGCAGTAGCTTGTCCACGTTTTTTTGTGTACTTCTCTTTGTAGATTTTTTTAAGTGTTAGTGATTGTCCATCTACTTCGAACGATGCTTCGACTTCGTGTTCAAGGTTGTTGATTTCCTTGCCGTTTTCATCCAGTGTTTTGATTGCAAAGTCTGCTCGGTTGTTGCTGTCTTTCCCAAAAAGTAACCATAGGAATGAGTCATAAATCGTTGTTTTACCTGTGGCATTGTCCCCATAGATTTTTGCGTTTCCGCTTGCTAGGTCTAAATGAAATTCTTTGATTCCCTTGAAATTTCGTAAGTTAAGTTGCGTTAGTTTGATTTTTTTCATTGTGATTCCTCCTTGTCATTTTCACAGTCTTCGCACAGTGCAGGATGCCCTGGTGCGACTCCATCATCAAGATATTCTTCTGTCCACGCTCCACACCAACTACATAAAGCACCTTCTACCATTAAATCTGCTAATTCTCCCATTACGTTTCCTCCTCTTTTACCCATACAGTGAGGTCGTTATCTTCATCGATAGATTTCAAGTTAATAGCGTGGTTTACTTGCTCTTTCTCCCTGTCGCTAATTACCCAATAAGGAATTTCTCCATCTTCTAAAGGTATTCCGTACCCTTCAATGGGTCCTTGTCCAAATCTCGCCCTTATTTGTGCAATTTGTTCCGCATGTTCTTCGAGGTCGTAAAAATCGAAGAATACCTGCCTAAAATCCTCCATCCATTCTTCGTTGATTACGTTCTCGTCAAACTCCACAATGTAACGGTCAAACCTTTCAACTTCACACTTAAATTTCTTCATTGTTATCCTCCTTGTATTTGAAGGGATTCCGGGGTATAATTTAGATACAAATTTTCATTTTAATCATCCGAAATCCCGAACCCTCTGTTGGCGCAGTGGGTTTATTTTTGTTGGTAAACCTTTGTTTCGTCTTCTAACTCGATTGATTCTGGATATTTGATAGTGACCGCATATTTACGGATATACTTGATTGCGACGTAATTGCCGTATAACTCCTCGTACTTCTGTGCAGCAGCTGCTACACTGTCCTCTTCCGTAAAAATCAACGTTGGTTCGATTGATTCGTCCATCGGTACGACTTCCCAGTGGAATTGATATTCTGTATTCGCCATCATAGTGTCACCACCCATACGAATGCCGTTAGTGCGATTGCTCCGCCTAATATGCCATAAAACCAACCTGCGTCGTGTGTGCTGATTTCATCTTCGCCAAAGAAACAATTGTTTAGTTTCTTCATTAAAACCAACCTCCTAGTTTTACAACTCCCGCAACGAAAGTAGATAGAATTTGTGTTACCGCCGCTACATCTACTCCACACAGGATCGCTGCAGCTATCTCCGGTGCATTTGTTATCCTGAACCACGTGATAAGGTCTTTTGCCTTTAATTCCATCTTGTCGTTTTCAAGTTTTGATATTGTGCTACGAGGCATAAGCATTTTTTCAGCTATTGCTTCTTGACTTAAACCTGCATTAATTCTTGTTTTCCTTAAAATTGAACCAAAATCCATTGCCATTGATCTCCTCTCTGTTCTGATTTAGAACATACCGTTCAAATTCGGAACATCTCGTTCAACTTTTGAACATGTTCAAACTTTGAACAGTATTTTGTTGTAATTCTTGTTATGATTAAGTTGTAAGGAGTTGACCCCTCCTTGCATACTCACTGGCAGGGTCCTCGCCCTGCCGCCTCGATTTATTTAAAGGACTTTAAGGATGATTCGAGTAGACTGATGATCTGCTCGACATCCGTCTTGTCCACTACCACTTCGATACCTTCTGCGTTATCCATCACCGAAAGGTGAGCGTGGTCATCTTTCTCAAGTATCGATAATTGAACCTCATAGAACTCATTCGATAGAATGAACTTTTTAAGCATTTACACCCCTCCACTCACGCTTCTAAAGCGTTATATTCAGACAAGAGAATTTTTGCCAATTCAACTTGTCCCTTTCCTGTAATTAATGTGGTTCCGCTTTGAATGTCACCCTCTGACCTTTTGACAATCGTTGTTGCAAGTCGGAACCAACCTCTTTCCACATACTTTTGTTTTGGGTAATTCTTTTCACGACCTTGAGTGATTAAGTAACCCCTATCCCGCAGCCACGCCATGAGTTTGTTGCGACCAATTTTCAAATTGTGTTCGTCATACATTAGCTTTGCAAATGCTCCGACGTTGATTGCTCCTTCGCTTAAACTGATTACTTTTCCAAAATCTGTGTATTTCTTTTCTTCTTGGATTTTCGTTTCAGCAGCAACTCTCAATTCTCGTTCTTCTTTGAGGTTAGCCGCTAGTTTGATAATCGTGTCTGGATCCGTTAGCACTTGCTCGATTACTTCTGATGTCATGTAAGTTCCGTGCTTCCTGATGGATGGAAGAACCTCGCTAGTGATCCATTTTCTAAAACGCTTCGCTTCTGGTTTGCGACTGTCGAGAATGACATCATATAAACCATCTTCATTTACGAATGTTGCTTGTTGTGTTCTTCCTAGTCGGTCTTGGATGGGGTAGTTTGAAACTACGTCATCTTCTAATCTTGTTTTTACGTGTCGATGATTACCAATGTCCAAAATCTCGCAAACATCTTTTAGTAAGAAATGAAAATCTCCTTCAACTTCTAAAATTGTTAAGTTGTTTTCTTCAAAAACTTTCGTTAATTGATTCATAGGTTTGCCTCCTCACCAGTCATTCATAATAATTTCTTGCAAAGCTTTTGCTGTTGGCTCTTTAAGCCAAATTCGCTTGCCACCCTTTTCCCTCTGACGCTCATAACGTCTTATTCGCGGATCACATAAGATATAATCCTCTAAAGTTTTGCGACTAAATGTTGTAGCACGCATGATATCGTTTATGTCCCAAAATAAAATGAGTGGCTGGGCAGCCGTATTTACAATTTCATGCAGTTGCTGATGGATTTTGTCTTGTGTGATACCTGACATTTCAAACAAAGTTTGGATAACAGTGCTTTCTGCTGACATCTTTTTTCACCCCTTTCCCAATTAGCTAACTTTATTACTGGAATCGCATTTTGCGATTTCGTTATTAAAAAAAATATCATCTAAACTTACTCCATACATATCTCGCAAAATGAGAAGATGTTTAGTTTGTGGCGGTCTGTGACCATTCTCAATTTGCGAATAATAGTTTTGGGTAATACCTAGCTTATCAGCTACAAAATTTTGCTTTAACCCATTTTTATTTCTTAGAGCCTTCATATTGTCAGAAATAACTTTGTTGTTAACCATGTTCTTTCACCTCTACTTTATTCGCGATTTGCGATTCGTTAACACTACTTTAACATCGCATTTTGCGATTGTCAACACTTTTATTCACATTTTGCGATATAAACTTAAAAAAATCACATAATGCGATAGAATCGATTCATAACATTAATCGAAAGGTACGGATTTTATGGAAAATGAAATATTATCCAAGAGAATTAAAAGTTTAAGGGAAAACAAAGGTTGGTTCCAAAAAGATGTCGCGGAAAAATTAAATGTTAAAAGCAACACTCTATCCGGTTACGAAAATGGAACTCGTTCACCTGATCCTGACATGCTAAGCAAAATCGCTGATTTGTATGGAGTGTCTGTTGATTACCTTCTAGGGCGTGATGAGTTTGTTGATTCGAAAGAGTATCAAAAAAGAAAAATAGTTGAGGAGTATTCGGACGCTGATTTAATGTTTGAAGACTTAGAGTCTTTAACCTTGGAGCAGTATAAAGAAGTAAGAAGTTTTATTAAATACGTAAAAAGCAAAGAAGATAATAGTGAATGAAAAAGAAAACCGAAAATACATTTTTATATAATCCAAAAGAAGTAAACACTCCACGGTCCACGGATCGTGTTTATTTATAGATTTCTGATAGGTATATTTACACGTTACAAATTACATAAGGAGTATGATAGCATGGATTTATTTTTTGCGTCGATCGGTTTTCTTACATTAATCGTCGGGATAATAATGTTTGTGGTGTCCATCTTTAAAAAGAGCAAGAAAAAAACTTCTGGAATTGTATCGGCTGTTGGGATGGTTCTTATAATCGCCGGTCTTAGCCTACCACAGTCAGAGAACTCAATGTTATTAACTGACTTACGAGGAGATATAGACAATCTTGAAAAAGAAAATGAAAAACTTAACCTACTACTCGAAGATTCCAAACTTGCGGAAAAAGATTTAAAAAAAGAGTTTGAAAAAGAGATAAAACAAATTAATGACAAAGTAGAAGAACTTGAAGAAGAAAACAAGTTAATCAATAACGAAATGAATAAACTCGAAAAAGAGAATAAAAAACTAACGAAAAACAACAAATCCTTAAAAAAAGATAATGACGAACTGACTGAAAGTAATAACGAGTTAACGAAAAATGCTAAGTCATTAAAAAACAAAGTTGCGGAACTTGAAAGTTCTAACAAAGAGCTCAATAATGAAATTACATCCAACAAGAAGCAACAGGCAAAAAGCGAAAGTAAGACAAGTTCTAATGCAAATCAACAAAATGCAAGCAGTAGTACCAAGACTACAAAAAATGTAACTCAAAAAACTGAGGCAAAGCAAGAGTGTAATATTAAAGGTTCGAGTAGTGGTATTTACCACACACCAAGTTCATCATATTATAGTAGAACTACAAATCCAGTAGCTATGTTTTGTAGCGTGGAAGAAGCTGAAGCAGCTGGATACAGACCTCCAAAACGTTAATTATTACCATTAGAAAGGGGCAAATAATTGAAGAAGATAATAGGTGTGATTTTTTCTACAACTCTTTTACTAACTGGTTGTGTCACATATAATGATGGCGAACCTGTAAAAGATGACGCTTACGAAAAAAGGCAAGATCAGAAAGAAAATAAAACAAATAACGAATCTAAAGAAAAAGAAAGCGAATCTAAAACTCATGATGAAGTTGAAACGCTAGAATCAAACCTGAAGGAAAAAAATAAGAATATTATAGAATCTAATTTGTATGATGAGGGCATGTTAATTATTAAGTTAAATGCAGATGGAACTTTTAACGAAAACACGTTAGTGACTAATCAAGCTTATAATATCTTAGAATTGATGGATATCGCATTTTCGAACGATGACGTAGAAACGGTTGATGTCGTCGTAAGAGTTACGATGGTCGATAACAAAGGAAACGAATCTACCAGCGATGCAATTAATATTGTTTACAAAAGAAGCACTTTTGAAGAATTAAACTATTCGAATTTCGTTGAAATGGCCAGGTCTGAAGAATGGAGAATTTACAACGAATCTGATGAATATTTAATTAATCCAAATATATATGCTAACCTTAATGAAAATATAAAAGATAATATGGTTAGTGGAAATGCTAAGTTTTAATAAAAATTAATTTTCTCGCCCTGATTTGGGCGCTTCTTTTTACACTAAAAGCGAACATACATTCTATAAGGAGTGATGCAATTGGTAGTTAATACGCATCTAGAAGATTATATCTATCACTTGTACAAAAAAATGGAAATAAATAATCCAGAAAAAATTGATATGCATCTAATAGCAGAAAAGTTAAATATCAGAATAGTTTACGGTTCAACGGTGTTTTGCTATAGAAATTACATCATGTTGAAGCACAGTTGCGCTCGTCAGCAATGGCAAAGTTTTGGTCATGAATTAGCTCATGTGCTTTTACACAGCGGTAATCAAATGGATATGTATCCTATGTATCGTGAATATCAAGAATGGCGTGCAGATCTCTTTGCATTACATTTCTGTATCCCGACATTTATGTTAGAGAAGTTAAACTTGCCATCCACTCGCAACGAAGCTATTAGTATGATCGCAAATGAGTTCGGTGTTAGTTTAAAATTTGCTGAAGTGCGATTGGACAAATGGCTTAATAAAAATAAATTAATAGACATAAAAACATTGACAAACAATTACTAAACTAGGAAAGGAATTGAGGTTAAGCATGGCACGCGTAAAAATGACAAGAACGAAAATTGACTGCATTTACTGGTACAAACAAGGAAAAAACAAAAAGTACGCTTACCGATATAAATACTACGATAAGAATAATGTCAGACGTGAGCGATCTAGACAAGGATTTGACACGATAGAACAAGCAGAGCGAGAATTAATAAATTTAAAAGCCGATATTTTAGATGGTAAAGAAAGCTATGTTTTAGGTAGCGAAATGAGTTTTGCTGAGTTGAACGATTTGTACATCGAAGCTAATAAACCAAATTGGAAGCCTACATCTTACAGGAACCATAAATATGTAATGGACAAATACCTATTAGATATTATTGGTAAGAAAAAAATTAAAAGCATTAACAATGTTGTAGTCCAAAATAAAATAATAAATCCGCTTATTGAGAAAGGTTTTGCTGAAAACACATTACTATCAATCTATAGACGCTTAAATGCAGTATTCACTTATGCAGTGAATAATGAGATTTTAGAAAAGAAGCGATTTTCAAGACCAAATTTAAATGGCGCCAAAGTAATGAAGAGCCGCCATGCTCTGACAGTGGAAGAAGTGACAAACTTCTTATCAATTGTAAAAAGGAAGTATAAAATAACTCATTACACAGCTCTGAGTCTACTTTTCCTCACAGGGATGCGTTCAGGAGAATTACGTGCATTGAAATGGGGTGATGTCGATTTCGAAAACAAAGTCTTGCATATCAGAGGTACCAAAGACCGCTACGGATCTAGGACACCCAAGACTAAAAATAGTTATAGAGCTTTTCCTATGGGAAATAACATACAAAACCTGTTGCTTGAATATAAAGATTGGCATGATGATATGACAAAACGATTTGCTTATAGAAATCCGGATAACCATATTTTCATCACTTACGCAGGTCACCCTATTGGCGAGAGATTTTTAAAACGAATTATTGATTTAATTTGCGAAAGAGAGAAAATAGAACATTTTACTCCGCATTATTTCAGACATACATTTGTAACCTTACAATTGTCGAATAATATACCCATCTCAACTGTGGCTTCGCTTGTTGGGGACAGACCTGAAACGATATACAAAGTATATGCACATTCATTTTCTAAAAATGAAGATGAAGCAGTTAGTTTAATGGATGGAATAATCGATTTCGAGAATTTAGAAGACGAAAAAGAGTGAATTTGGGGTACAATTTGGGGTACATCATATTTAAGTGGTTTTTGTAAAAAAATAGAATTCGTAAGAATTTCATTCGCACCTCTTAGAAAGCTTTATATATAGGCGTTTGTAAATGAAAAAAACACCCGTAAAATATACGAGTGCTTAATCTTTTTACGACATCCATTTCGGTGGTGTATCTTTTGAATAGTAAATATCACCAAGATGATGATGCTTTTCAAATGCATCTTCCGCTAAATGGTAATGAAAATTGAAATAATACCCTTCTTTTGGTCGTTTTTCTGTTCGAACATGAAAACGTGCAATGTCTTCCGATTTTTCCGAATCGTGAATATTGAAAATCTTTTCACCATAATTACCTGAAGGTTTTTTACTCATTGAGAGATGTGCTCGATCATCTGCATATACTTCAAATACTTTTGATCGAATGACTTCATCCATCTTTGGAAAAATCATTGTTTCAAATTCTGTTTCGATTTTTGGACCGATTTTTGTTCCAAACTTTTCTAATGATAAATGTTTCGCGTTCATAATGAATGCTTCTTCTATGTAAGGAGATGCTACTTCATCTACTTCAGATAGCTCGGCAGGTTTAGAATCGACTTCAATCTCATAAGCAGATGTTTCGCCTGAAGAACCGATTTGTTTTGAAGACTCTTTGTCAAAAATATTATCCCATATATCATGAGCTGGTGTAATAATCCCAAGCGTTAGGAAGGCGACAAGTCCGATAATTATATTTTGAATCCATTTTTTCATCTAATCACCCCAATTTACAAAATTCGCCATCATTTCTTAATCCTTTTGACGTTTGTATGAAGAAAAGGTTTCATCTTTTCTCATTTCATTGTACAATAATTAGTGAGAATATGTAATGCCTTTTTAAAAGGAGGTTAATTTTCAATGGATATTCAATTATTAATGGGTCTTGGTTTACTTGGACTACTTGCTTTCTTAGTATCACTAAGTTTCTCGCACTAATGCAGAAAAATAAGCGCAATGACAAATTTTCTACGCTGGAAATTTGCATTGCGCTTATTTTTATTTATCAATATACCCAAAATGAAATTTGATATTTGGACGAGTTAATTGTGTCATTCCATATGTTTTAAATATGGTGGATGTGTAGTGATCTTTAACGACAATACGACGTTTCGCTACCCGACACGCTTCCTCCATCCATTCTTTCGATAATCGTTGTTGCAACCCTATTTGACGTAATGGCGAAAAATTAATCGACTCATTAACCGGCTGCTGAAACATTGGATCCATATAAACAACATCCCAACTATTGGTTTCAGCTGTTTTTAAAAAATTGATTGCTTCCGCGTGAATGACATGAATACGTTCCATACTTTCCTTTAACGTGCGATGATCTGTTGGAAATTGTTGTAAGCCTTTCTTAACAATATAGGCGACTTGTGCATTCCCTTCAATGCCGGAAACGTTTCCTTCTTTACCTACCTGATAGCTTGCAATAATGCTGTCGGAACCAAGGCCTAATGTACAATCTAAAAAAGAATCACCTAGTTGCAACTGAGCCGCTTCTATTAAAGGATCTGAATCCCCTTTTAATAACCGTTTTAAACGGTAGGCAGCAGAGTTTGGATGAAAGAAAAAAGGTTCTGTTATGCCCATTTGATATAACGCTAGTTTTTCAACACTTACAACAAGTACGTCCGCATTGTATTCACGATGTAAATAGGCAATTGAACGTTTTCGGCGTTCAACAAACGGTACTTGTAAATCAGTCGCTATTAATTTTGCGCGTGCGATACTTTCCACACTTGGTCTTCCTGCTGTCGTTATAATCGTTTTCATGCGCTTAAAAATTGATTTAATAGTCCTATTAAATGAGTTTTAATCATGTCTTTTTCATTTTCTTCAATTAATTCACGTGGAATAAATGCAACCAATTCGCCATCTTTCCATAAAGCAATTGACGGAGAACTTGCTGGAATATCTGCAAAGTATGAACGCATTTTTGCTGTCGCTTCTTTGTCTTGCCCTGCAAATACCGTTAATAAATGATCAGGCTTCTTATCTACTTCTGTAATTGCTTCAATGACTGCAGGACGTGCTTGACCGGCAGCACATCCACATACTGAATTGATGACGATAAGCGCAGTTCCTGATAAAGCATCCATTTTATTTGTTACTTCTTCTTCTGTCGTTAATTCTGTGAATCCATTTTCTACTAATTGTTGACGCATTGGCGTATACACGCTTTGCATAAAACGCTCATAAGCATTTGTCATTAAAAAAACT
>ERZ808040.291-NODE-291-length-46971-cov-8.859769_pt1 | contig 46971 bp, 54 predicted proteins | sample MGYA00380191_ERZ808040 | MGnify/ENA primary metagenome ERZ808040 (study PRJEB31490, sample SAMN06133395) | mouse gut metagenome | isolation source: J6 | host: mice | place: China: Chengdu | collected 2015-05 ...
GTTCGCTACACTTGGCGGTAAATACCCGTGACTGGACTTTCACCAGTAAGATTAGCGCCATGCTCGGCACACAATAATAAATGCCCCGGCTTACAGCCGGAGCATTCTTTTTTACATCGCTTTTATGCCGCTCCTGTATTTAATTTTCCCCAATAGATCCAAAGCCTTTCTACCATTCCGGGAAATTTTTCTTTTTCTCCGATGCCTTTTTGCCCCTGTATATCATAATATGCCACTTTACTATCATCTATCTCCCTATCCCATCCCTCAATATCCTCTTCCACTACCAGCAAATCTTCCATATGAACCTTAAGCACTTTGCTCAGCATCAACAAATGATCCACAGAAGGCATCACTTTTCCTTTAAACCAGCGGTATACCGGCTGCGGACAGGACAGCTGCAAATAATTCTGGATATCTTTCACCGTATATCCCTGCTCGGCAACTTTTTCCCTTAACAAAGTCCCTGTCTTTTCCATATTGATCTTAGAATATTCTCTATGATTCATAACTACCCCATTACCTCCGCTATTGATCCGTGCAATAAGCATACATGATCTTTACCGAATTGTCATTGGACATTTAATCCAATTCTTTATGCCTTTACCGATATTGCCTTACCAGTCTGTCTATTTCCGCATTCATTCGGACAATCACCGATTCCGGCCCGATAATTTTCGCTTCTTCTCCCAGCGCCATAACCCATGCCAAAAACTGGCGGCTGACAGCTACTTTCACGTTTACGGTAAAATGCCCGTTGTCCTTTTTTATCAATGTTATATCTTTTCCAAATCTATCGATCATCACGCCTGCAAGGGCGTTATTGCATTCAATTTTTACAGTCTCCTCTTCCCCGCCGAACATGCCGAACATCTTTCGCGCATAAACAGCCATATCAAATTCCTGGAAACATTTTTTTCCTTCTCTTTTTTCATCTGTCATTCCGATATGCAGCATCTTGTCCACACGGAAATGTTTTATCTTATCCTCCTGGCTGTCAAAAGCAATCAGATAATAATTTTCATCATCCCAGGAAAGAGCCCATGGACTTACCTCATACCACGCTCCGCCCTTCCGCAGCTCCATTTTTTTCTCTACATTCCATTGGAAATATTGAAAAGTAATTTTAGAATTCGCACCGATAGCAGCATGAATCATATCCACATTATAATAAATGCTCTCATTCATTGTTTTGATCCGCCCGGCTACATATACCTGACGATGCAGTTTGGAAGCTTCATATTTGCTTGCCAGGTTTTCTATCTTTTTTATCAGTTCATTGGATTTTCTGGCCGTAATAAACTTTGCCGCCTGAACAGAATCCACCAGCAGTTTTAGTTCCGCCAGCTCAAATTCCCTGTTGCCAACGCAATAATAATACGTTCTCCCCATCTGTTTTCCTATAATATCCATTCCATATTGGCGCAAACTCTCGATATCGCTGTATAAACTCTTTCTTTCTGCGCTGACTCCATAGGACTCCAATGAGTCTATGATTTCGTTCATCGTAATGCTATGTTCTTCATCTGTCTTCTCCAGAAGAATCTTCATCAAATAAATAACTTTCAGTTTTTGATTCGTCCCTTTTGCCATATATCCCCCGCTTTATATTCGTTATCTCTTTATCCAACATACTTTAATATATTTATACCACCATATATGAATAAAGGAACTGCCGCATTGCGACAGTTCCTTCTGTGGGATTTCAGTTCCTTAACCATGCCAGATCAAATTCTGTAAAATCAGAAATGCAACGCATGGCTCCTGCTCGAATCAATTCAGGATGGATAGGATTGCTTCCAATACCTATAATTACTCCTGCACCATTCTCTTTTGCATAGCGTATTGACCCTATGCTATCTTCGATCACAATACATTCAGAAAATGCTGTCCCTAATCTTCTGGCCGCTTCTAGCTGCATTTCCCCTTTATTTGCATATGCTCCATCATCGTAGACACACATCTCACGTTCAAACCACTGTCCTAAATGAAACGTATTAAAATAAAAATCTACGTTATCTATAATGGAAGCAGTAGCTAATGCATAAGGAATGCTTCGCTCTTTTAATTCCGAAAATAATTTTTCGGCTCCTGCTGTCAGATGTACCCTTTCCGGATTTCTTTGACAGATATCCCGATAAAGGGCTTCTTTACGGACAGACACCTTCTGTCTTTCTTCCTTTGTCAAATCAGGGGCAATAGTATGAATTAATTCATCATTATTTTGCCCGCAGAACAATGCGGGATCCAGTTCCTGATCTGCTTCATTGCTTATCTCTTTGTAAATCTCTGACCATGCTTCCATATGGAAGCATGAGTCAAAGAAAAGAGTACCGTTAAAATCAAATATGACTGCTTTCATCATCTTACTTTAGAAGAGTCCGATCAACGCTCCAACAAGACCAATTACGAGCAGCAGACCGATACAAGCAACCGGTTTCCAGCCTTTCTTCTTCATCAGATAGAAAAGAAGAAGGGTAAGGCTCAACGGAATCAGTTTCGGAAGCACGCCATCAAGAATGCTCTGGATAACGATCGGGCTTTCGCCGTTTGCGATTTCCAAAGAGATTGTTGTTCCACCGTAGTTAGATGTTAAAGCACCAACGATGAATACACCCAGCATGGAAGCTGCACGGGTAAACTCTTTTGCATTAGCTGTCAGCATTTCAATAGCCTTGGATCCCAGTTTATAGGACCAGCCCATCAGCCAGAAACGTACGCCAAACTGTACAACGTTAAAAATCAACAGGAACAGGATAGGCCCTGCAAGGGAGCCATTAATTGCCATGTTCGATGTAATACCTGCTGTAATCGGAACCAGAGTAAACCAGAAAATAGCATCTCCGATACCGCCTAAAGGACCCATAGCAGCCACACGTACCGCACGGATGGTATTGATGTCCGCTTTCTGCTGCTCCAGGGACAGTACAATACCCATTACGAAAGTTACAAGGAACGGATGCGTATTGAAGAACTCAAGGTTGTGCTGCATGGAAGTCTCAAGGTCTTCTTTGTCATCTGCGTGAATCTTCTCAAGGCCCGGCAGAATACAATATAACCATCCTGCCGCCTGCATTCTTTCATAGTTGAAGGATGCCTGCAGGTTCAGTGAACGCCATACCATCTTATTCAGAGTTTTTTTATCCAACGGCTGAGCCGGTGTCAAATTATTATACTGTGTTCTATTAGATGCCATCTTCTTCACCTCCATTTGCGCTTCCTGCATTCTTCTTAATTGCAACGCGGGTCTGGAAGTCGTTCAGTGCGATTGCAATACCAACGAATGCGATAAGGATCAGAGCGGAACCACCCAGTTCCGGGATGAATCCGATAATTGTTGCAAGTGCAAAGCCTGCAAAGTAGATACCCCACAGGTCATTGGACAGCATGATACGAAGCAGAGTAGCAAAACCAACGAAACGCATCATTCCGCCGGCAGCGCCAAGACCGTTCATGATCCATGCGAAATCCTGGGACAATTTATCCAAAGTGTTTCCAAGAGCGCTTCCGCCGATCAGACCAGCGATACATACAACTGCAAATAAGAGACCAAGAGCTCCCATAGCAAGATAGTTCAAACGAACGATACCTTTTGTATCACCTTTCTCTGCCATCTTATCCGCTACGGACATAACCGGGGACATAGCCGTAAACAGCAATGTTACCATATACTGGCCGATCAATGCAAAAGGTACTGCAAGACCAACTGCCGCCGTGGTATCAAGTCCGGAAGAAACTGCGAATACAGTTGCCATAATTCCACCGATAACCGCATTGGGGGGCTGTGCTCCGCCGACAGGCATGTTACCGATTGTCATTAACTGATATGTACCACCTACGATAAGGCCGGTCGGAAGATCGCCGAGAATAGCGCCGATCACCGCACCTGATACGATAGGCTGATACAGAGATTCTAACAAGTCGAATTGGTCGATGGCTACGATAAACGCCCATACGCCAACCAGAATAATCTGAATTGCATTAAATTCCATGATTTATACAATCTCCTTTCTCTAATAATTAATAGTTACTCATTATTTGAACAGTTTTTCAATGTTCTCCGTGCCCTCGGAAGGAACTCTTCTGATTTCAAGCTCCACACCAAGCTCACGCAATTTTGCAAAGGCAGCTACATCGCTGTCATCTACGGCTACAGATCCTGCAACCTGACGTTTTCCTTCCGCCATATGCATATTGCCGATATTCACTTTTTTGATCGGCACTCCGCCTTCCACAAGCGTCAATACATCCTGCGGCGTCTCACACACGATAAAAATCATCTGCTTGTCGGATGCCTTATGAATGGTAGAAATGGTCTTCTCCAAAGTCCAGTAACGCATAGCCGCATAACTCGGCGCCGCCATATCCATAAGACCCTGGCGGAGCTTGTCGCCTGCCACATTGTCATTAGCTACCAGAATAAGGTTAGCGCCAATGCTACCGCACCATTGAGTGGCCACCTGGCCATGAACCAAGCGGTTGTCTATTCGTGTCAAAACAATATTGGGCATAATTCTCCCTCCTTCAATTATGATTCTTTTCTGAAAATCCCATTCAGATTTATTTATTATAAAACTTTCTGCAAAATTAGTCTTTGTATCTTTCAACAGATTATTTAATCTTTTCGATTTTTTTAATATTATTTTAATTTTTTTCTCTCATTATTTATATTTACAAGCCCTTTTATAGAAATATTTTAGTCATAATGCATAATAAATTACTTGCGGGAAATAGGTTTCGCTGCCTTTGTTATTCAGAAATTCCCAAGATTTTATGGACATTTACCCCAAAAAAATATATACTATTTCTAATTATGGAGGTTACATATGCAGTTAAAAACATCAAGTGCAGAATTCGAAAAATATGGTTCTGTCTACGAAACACCCCTGAATCTGGAAGAATGCGGCATGATCAGCCGGAACTGGCATCTGATTGCCAAGCGCTATGTCAGCCAGCTTTACCGCTTTGACTGCGAAGTTTATCTCGAGATGCAGGAAGGCATGGCGGCCCTGCTGGTCGGCGAAGCCCCGCAGGCAGAACATTTAACGGCATTCGCCGTTCATCGGCTGGTAAGGCTTAAACCCGGCACCTATTTTTCTCTTGTAGCCGTTACATCCAACATTACCTGCAAGCTAATTACCATCACGTCCTATTCATCTACCGTGGAAGCGCTTTCTCCACCTTATTTGTTTGAACGAATCCTTCCCCGCATCCGAATCAGCGAGATTCTCGGATACTATTACTCCATCCGCAATTCCGGCTATCTCTTTGGAGGTGAAAAACATTCCTATTTCGAACTTACCTATGTTGACCGGGGATGCATGATGTCTGAAATAGACGGCCATTCTTACAGCCTGAAAGAACGGGAACTGATCATATATGGCCCTGGCCAGTTTCATACGCAGCAGATTCCGGAAGGCTGCTCCTGCTCTTATGTTACGATTATTTTCGATATGGAAACTATCGTTTATGATGTGGAAAGCACGCATTATGAACTGCTGCTGAATAAAGTATTCGGATATGACAAAAAAATACATACGCTGATTAAAACTTTTGTTATGGAAAGCACTTCACAGCTTCCTTATATGAACAGCCTGATGTTATGTCTGCTCCAGGAAACCGTTGTCCGGCTCCTCCAGTCCGAATTTATCGGCACAAAAAACGAGAGAACCGTAACGGATGCCAGACAGCATTATCAGGACGAACTTCTGGAAAAGATACTGGATTATATTGACGAAACGATCTATGAACCGATCACTATCGCAGAAATCTGCCAGAAATTTTCCCTGTCCCGGTCTTCTTTGCAGATATTATTCAAAGAAAGCATGAACCAGCCGCCGAAAAAATACATCAACGAATTGAAGCTTGAAACCAGCCGGCAAATGATATGCGAAGGAAAGTATACCATCAGCGAGATCGCCCTCATGCTTGGATTTAACTCCATTCATTATTTCTCCAGGGCATTCACGCAAAAATTCGGGATGGCTCCAAGCGAATATTCCAAAATGCTTTTTAAACCTTAACATAAGCTGCCCGGACAGCAAAAAGAAATTTCTCCCCTACATAAACAACCCGCAGCAGAGCGGCAAATACACTCTGTTGCGGGTTTATTCTTTTTACCTGATATTTATGAATCGACCAGGGCCTGAATCGCAAACCGTGAAATCTGGATGACCGTGCTTTTGGCCACTTCCACATTCACCGTTTCCTCCTCTATTCCCACGACTCTTCCGTAAATTCCTCCGGCAAACATTACTTTACTTCCAATTTTCAGCTCCGTATGAACCTCTCCCAAAGTCTCCCTGCGTTTCCTTACATTTTTTGCAGAAATAACAACAAGGATCAGTCCGATAATTCCCATAATCACTGCCAAAGTGATACAGGTCCAGCCGATTACTTCCCAGTTAATATTCATAGTTTATCTCCCAGCGCCTCATGCGAATGCGGCGGCACATTCCTTTTGAAGCAAAAATTAAAATTAAATTCCGTCTTCTTCCGCATTGTCTTCATGAGCCGTCAGTTCAAACCGGACGATATATTCTTTACCTGTCTCGATCAGCGACTGCGCCATATCCAGCGGTGAATCAAATGCTGCCATTGCCATAGAACCTTCGATCAGCATAGGAAGGTTGGATCCTGCCAGCACCTCGATCGCCTGATCGGGACGCGCAACTTTGCATTCCACCGCGCTTTTAAACGGCGAGCCTCCTGCCAGATCGGAAAGAACAAGAACGCCGTCGCAGTCTTTTAACTCATCCAGCCCTTTATTTATATTCTCTGTCAGCGTATCCGTGGAATGATCCGCTTCAAAATCCACATAAACAATATTTTCCGTATTGCCAGTAATCAACTTCAGGCTGGAGCCAAGTCCCGTTGCAAAATGGCCGTGCCCTGTAATCAATAAACCTACCATGATAGTATCCTCCTATTTTAATGTATATGGATATAATGTTACTCCCTTCACTACCCTGTTTACCTCTCCGGTAGGGCAGGGATTATCCGGCGTGATTCCCAGGAAAAGGGATTTCAGCACGGCAAGGGTTTGTGCAAATACGACATATGCGAATCCGAGAAGAACATTTTCTGTCGGCTGTCCTACATTCATCTCTATTGTATAATCCACCAGGCTCTTTGCCTCTTCGCAAGGCGTATTCATTACTACCGCAATGCGGTTCTTCTTTCTCTGGGGACTCATTTCTTTGATCAGATCCAGCTCATATTTACGGCGGTACGGATCATCGCTCAAATATACGACGGTCAATGTCCTGTCGTCAATAATGGATTTGGGGCCATGGCGGAATCCGAGAGGGGAATCATACATAGTAGCTACCTGTCCTGCCGTCAATTCCAACATTTTCAGGGCCGATTCCTGGGAAACGCCTTTTAATGCCACATTGCCTAAATATACGATGCGGTTAAAATCAAATTCATCCACAATCTTCTGTACGATGGGGTAGCCGTTCTCCAAGAAATCTGTCGCTGCCGCGCCAACCTTATCAATCTTCGCCGTAATCTCATCCAGGCGATCCAGATTAAACGCCAGATAAGTCGCCATATACATATTGGAAAAACTGGAAGTCATGGCAAAGGACTGGTCATGGGTTTCCGGTGTCAGATTAAGGGCAAAGCAGTTTTTCCTGCTTTCTGCCATTTTGGAAAGGCTCCCTTCATGATTGCATGTTACAAACAAGTGATACAGGTTCTGGCATACGACCTCCGCCGCTTCCACCGCTCCGATGGATTCGGGAGAATTGCCGGAACGGCCAAAACTTACAAGAATGGTAGGTTTCGTGCGGGAAAGGAAATTCTCCGGGGAAGGTACGATATCTGTCGTTGCATAAGATTTTACCTTATACCCATATCTTCCGTTCAACGCCTGATATAAGGAATTCCCTACGAATTCACTTGTTCCTGCCCCCGTCAGAACAATATCAAAATCCTCTGCTTTCAGCACCTGATCCAGAAATGCCTGAAGCTCTTCCTTGCAACCTGCAATCTGAGCGCAGGTCTTCTTCCATGTGGAAGGCTGCTGGTTGATTTCAGTAAGAGTAAATACAGAGGAGGTCTCTTTCATCTTTTCCGGGGAAATGTCAAAAATGTTCATTTTTTTGTCCTCCTTTATTATAATTTTCTGAATGATATAAAACAGTATATCATACTTTTTACAAGTATACTTTTTGCAAAGCATAATCAAATTATACCGCAGGATTTTCCAAAAAAACAATACGGCTACTAAAACTGATAATGAATCACTTAAAAAATACAACTTCATTCGCTTATTCAATGCTATAATGAGATATAATAATAAAAGTATATTGAATTTTCAGACAGGAGGGTTTTTTCATGTTAATTCAAGGTAAAAAAATATGGATTGCAGACCAGTTCATGGCAGCCGGGCTTGAGATCAAAGACGGAAAAATCACGGATATTGTTCCCTATGGCAGCCGGCCCGCCGATGTGGATTATGAGGATCTTAGAATTGTTCCCGGCTTTCTGGATATCCACTGTCACGGCGCATACGGTTTTGACACTAACGACGCCAATGAAGACGGTCTGCGCAAATGGACGAAAAATATAGTGGGCGAAGGCGTTACCGCTTTTCTCGCCACCACCATTACGCAAAGCGAAGAAGTTCTTACGAAAGCGGTAGCCAACGTGGCAAAGGTTATGGAAGACGGTTACGAAGGCGCTGAGATTCTCGGCATTCATTTTGAAGGGCCTTATCTGGACATGGTATATAAGGGCGCACAGCCGGAGCAGCATATTGTGAAGCCTACCATCGAACAGTTCAAACGCTATCAGGAAGCGGCCAAAGGAAATATCCGCTATATTACCATGGCTACCGAAACGGATGAAGATTTTGCCCTGACTCACTATTTAACGGAGCATAATGTCGTTGTCAGCATCGGACACTCCGCTGCAACTTATGAGCAGGCAGCAATGGCCTATGCCCATGGCGCGCGTTCCATGACCCACGTCTATAACGGCATGACGCCCTTTAACCACCGTGCAAACGGTCTGGTCGGCGCAGCTTACCGCATCCGCACGATGTTTGGCGAAATCATCTGCGATGGCAATCATTCCACAACTGCCGCTCTGAACAACTACTTTATCTCCAAAGGGCCGGACTACTCCATTATGATATCCGACGCCCTGATGGCAAAAGGATCTCCCGCAGGAAGCCGTTACATCTTCGGCGGCAATGAAATAGAAATTTATCCTGACGGAAGCGCCCATCTGACCTCTACCGGCGGCCTGGCAGGTTCCACCCTGAAGCTGAACGACGGACTCCGTATTCTTGTGGAAGAAGCTATGGTGCCGTTTAACTATGCGATCAATTCCTGTACGATCAATCCGGCCCGCTGCCTGGGCGTTGATAACCGCAAAGGACTGATCGGGGTAGGCATGGATGCCGACCTGGTCGTTCTCGAACGCGATTATCAGGTTCACCAGACTTACTGCATGGGCGAAGCACAACTGCCCTGATCATTCATAACAGGTAAATTGCGAAAGGAGAAAAATAATGAAACACCCCATTCAAGAAATGATGGAACAACGCAGACAGGGAAAAAAATGCGGCATTCCTTCCTATTGTACCGCTAACCCGCTGGCGCTGGAAATTATACTGAAACGCGCAAAACAGCTTCAAATGCCGGTACTGATCGAAGCCACTGCCAATCAGGTCAATCAATACGGCGGCTATACCGGAATGCTTCCCAAAGATTTTTATGAAATGATTCAAAAAATGGCCGGCGAGATCGGAGTACCCGAAGAACTGATCATTCTCGGCGGCGACCATCTGGGGCCCCTCACCTGGCAGAACCTTCCCGAAAAGGAAGCCATGGAAAAATCCGTGGAACTGGTTTATCAATATGCCAAAGCGGGATTTACCAAGATCCACTTAGATACCAGTATGAAAGTAGCGGATGACCCGGAGGGACTTTTATCCACCGAGACTATCGCCCGCCGGGGCGCAGAGCTTTACAAAGCTTCCATGAAAGGCTATGAAGAGCGGAAAGCAGAAGTTCCTGACGCTATGCGGCCTGTCTTTATCATCGGGAGCGAAGTTCCAATACCAGGCGGCGCGCAGGAGGCGGAAGACAGCCTGTCCGTCACCAGCCCGGAAGCTTTTCAAGATACCGTTGCCACTTATAAACATATTTTTGAGGAAGCCGGCGTAAAGGAAGGATGGAAGGATGTAGTTGCCGTCGTTGTACAACCTGGCGTGGAATTCGGCGACGACCAGGTCTTCCTTTACGACCACGATGCCGCGACAGCGCTTTGTTCCGCTCTGGAGAAATATCCGGAAGTATGCTTTGAAGGCCATTCCACCGATTACCAAAGTGCGGAATGCCTGAAAAATATGGTAAATGACGGCATTGCTATTTTAAAAGTAGGCCCTGCTCTGACCTACGGGCTGAGGGAAGCGTTATTTGCTCTGAGTTTCATGGAAAAAGAACTGGTGCCGGAAGACAAACGGGCCGATTTCATTGAAACATTGGAAAAAGTCATGCTGGCGGAACCCGGCAACTGGCAGAAACATTACCATGGAGACGACAAGCAGCTGGCCCTGGCAAGAAAATACAGCTTTTCTGACCGCGCCCGTTACTATATCGGACAACCCGAAGTAACGAAAGCGATCGATAAACTGTTTGACAACTTGAGGGAGTACCCGATCCCCATGAACATGCTTCACCAGTATATGCCTGTTTCTTATACAAAGGTACGCGACGGTATTCTTACTTTAGATCCTAAGGAATTGGCTTTGGACGGCGTCGCTAACTTTATGCTGGATTACGAATATGCCGTAGTTGAATAAGCCCAGCCATCAAACCTGCTGCAAGCAATGGGGCATCCGTATTCATAAAAATGCGTAAAAAATTCAGGGGTGTTCTCCGATACGCCCCTGAATTTTTTTCATTTCCAATCTTCTTGCTCCTTCCGGTTCAAAATCCTTCTTCTTTTCTCTGCTTCCGCATTTCCCGTCTCCTGATTCCGGCTTCCCACTCCGCCTTTTCCGCCTCGGTCTCAATAAGAAGCCCCGGCACTTCCACCGGATTTCCTTCCGCATCCACGGCGACCAAAGTCAGATAGGCTCTGTTTATAGGCTTTCTTATGCCTTTCATGTCTTCTATATAAGTATCCACCCGTATCTCCATAGAAGTTCTTCCCACATATGTCACTCTTCCAATCAACACAATCAGATCTTTCTGATACGCCCCCCGTATAAATTTCAAATTATCTACGGAAGCGGTAATTACATCTTTCTGCGCATGCCTGAGGGCAACAAGGCCGGCCAGTTCATCGATCCATTCCATCAGCTTCCCGCCAAACAACCTCCCTGCGCCATTTAAATGTTCCGGGCGCACTTGGTATACCTGTTCTATCCTGGATTCCGATACCGTTTTTTTCATATCGATCTCTTTTTTCCTTTCTATAAAACAATCGAACAGGGAAGAAAATCTTCCCTGTCCGCTTTTTTCAATCGCAACGATTAAACATCGTTTGGAAAAAGAATTCCTGCTTTCTTTCTTGCTAATTCCAGGACTTCCATTACATCGACCATCACATCAAGGCCCTGATATATTGTTTCATAGTCTTCATTCAAAAGAAGACTGGTCAATTTTCCTACTTCATAATACCATGGGTTCGGCTTTTCCTGCTCATTAAAGTTCTCTTCCGAATCCTTTGTAACTACCTGGACTCCGGCCATTCGGTTACTTCCGCTTTTCACGTAAATATAACCTTTTTCCCCTTCAATCTGGAAAGAATTCACGCCCCAGGTATCCTTGGCTCCCGCCGATTCGCTGACAAATCCATCATACTTCATGATCAAAATTCCCGAAGTATCCGCCAGCCCTTCATAAATATTCGGAAAATAAATGGCTTCCTGCGGTTTTCCAAATAAAGCAATATTCAGATATACATTATAAAAATTAATATCCATCAGGCATCCGCCGCCATATTCGGGATTGAAAACATTTGGTTTCCCGCCTTCCAGCACCTGGTCATAACGGCTGGAATATTGGCTGAAATTGCCCAGCACAAGTTTCACTTTCCCTACTTTGGGCAGTTCTCTTTTTACCACTTCAAAATTAGGAAGAAATGCAGTCGGAACGGCGTCTACCAGGAGCAGATGTTTCTCCCTGGCAAGCGCAACCAATTCCCGCGCCTGCTCCGCCTTCGTGCAGAACGGCTTCTCGCAAACCACATTTTTCCCTGCCAGCAACGCCTTTTTTGTCTGTTCATAATGAAGAAGGTTCGGAGATGCCACATAAACCACGTTGATTTCCTCGTCCTTCAAAAACTCATCCAGATCCGTATATACTTTATCGGCACCATACTCTGCTGCCAGCTGTTTCCCCTTCTCTTCCGTTCTCGAATACACTGCCGCAAGCCGGATTCCATCCGTAACCGCTACATTATCGAGTATCGAATGCACAATGGGACCCGAACCGATCGTGCCCAGTCTGATTTCTTTCATAGTATCTCCTTTTTCTCCGCCATTTCATGCAAGCCCTCATGCCGCAACTCTGCTGCATCTCAAATCCTGACGAAAAATATCGTTTTTCAGGTATTTTTCAGTGTGGAACTTAGAAGTACTTTTCACACTAAATGATACGCGCTGTAGCCCCTTCTTCACTCCAGCACTTCCGAAACAACCGTCACCGGAATCATACTTGTACTTTTTACACTGACCCACACCAACGCAAAATATAGCGATACAGCCAATGCCACTGCAACGACGCCCCCGATCACCGCTTTTTTTACGACCCTCATTATCCCTCTCTCCTCCTGACCTCTTCCATTTTCCCTTCTGAAACTTTGTAAATTATATCACAGTTTTCAATCGTATTCAATCGATGGGCAATGATAATCATCGTCTTTTTCCCATGAAAACTATTGATCGCCTCCATCAAGGCCGCCTCCGTTTCATTGTCCAATGCAGAAGTCGCCTCGTCAAACACAAGTATCTCCGGATTGTGGTACAATGCCCTGGCGATACCGATCCTTTGGCGCTGTCCGCCGGACAGCCTTACCCCTCTTTCTCCTACTTTCGTATCCAGCCCTTCCGGCAGCGATTCCACAAAATCTTTCAGCTGGGCCTCTTCCAAAGTTTCCCAGACTCTCTCCTCATCAATATCTTCCGCTTTAATGCCAAAACCGATGTTCTCTCTTATGGACTCATCGATCAAATAAATCGTCTGGGGAATATAACCGATCTGCGCCAGCCAGGAAGCGTAGCTTTCAAAAATATCCTTGCCGTCACAAGTGATATTTCCTTCCTGCACGTGAAGCAATCCCAATATAATGTCCACCGCCGTAGACTTTCCGGCCCCGGAAGTTCCCATAATCCCTACGGACTTTCCATAGGGAATCGTCATATTGGCATGATCGAATATCTTTTTATCCGTATTGGGATAAGCATAAGTAATGTTTGTCAGCTCTATCTTGTCATGAATCCCCATTTTCTTTTCATAATCACCGGTTCGCAAGTAGCTGTTCTCTTCCATGCTCTTCCTGCTTACCTTCATGTTTTCATAAACATAATCCAGACAGGGCTGGTTGTAAGCGATCTCCGCCAGATAAGTATTGATCCTGTTTAAACACGGCATCAATCGGATCGCCGCCACCGCATAAATGGACAATACGGTAACAAGCTTGTCCACGTCATTGCCCGCTCCGATATACACCATAATATATCCCACCAAACTGCCGATAAATACCGTCTCGATCAGATTTTTCGGAATACAGTTCAATACCGCATATTTTTGTGACAACGCCGCCCCATATTTCCCCGAATTTTCATAGTTATAGGCGAAAAACTCCTCCCTATGAAGCACTTTCACATCTTTTATCCCGTAAATAGCCTGAATCCTCCATTTGGCGATCCTGGACTGTACTTCCTGGTTCTTTTTCCCCAGCGCGTTCAGCCTGGGCTTCATTCCTTTGCTCATCGATATGGTCACTACGCCGAATACGCCAACCATCATAACCGCCATTTTCCAATCGGTTACAACAAGAACCCCCGCCAGAAATATAAATACGATAGCCTCGGAGGCAAATTGCAGAAGAACCATCATTAATTGGAAGAGGTTTGGTATATCAGAGTCCGTCATACGAAATACCGTCGGAATATCCGCATCCAGATAAAATTCATAAGGTCTGTTTAAAAATTCCCGCAACACCTGGCTGATCATCTTATTTTTGTTCACGGTAATAAAACGATTTTGTTCATAAGTCAGCCATATGGTATAAAGATTTTTCAATACATAAACCCCGATCAGCATTGCCAGCAAAAACATGGTAAAGCTCTGCATCGTTTCCATATGCATGATATCCATGACTTTTCCAACGATCTCATAACTTTGCAGAGACTCCTGGTCAAGAATCACCGAGATCACCGGCAGCATCGCCGATACTCCCAGCGTTTCCACAATACCGCCTATAAAAATCATGATCCCCAGCAACAGTAGATGTATCTTCTGTCTCCGGTTAAAAATTGCCATCAGTTTTTTAAACATTTTATCCACCTTTTCGCTTTTATAAGCCAATCCCCTTCTTCAGACGGTATTCCAGCCTCCTCAGTTTTTTCATTCTTTTTCCCCTGATCGAATCCTGGAACTGAATCAGCGGAATCTGTTCTTCTATCTTTTTATCAAACAGCCCTTCGTCATTCATCCATTCGTTTTCTTCATAGGACTCGCAAAAAATCACCGGAAGCATCCGCTCCACATGGTGCGCCTCCGACGGAAAACTGGGCGACATTCCATAGTTCATAATCTTATTCAGGTTCCGGTAAAACTCCGGCGTATGCTTTCTGACCTGGGAACGCCCCACAATATAACATGCTCCCGGAGAAAATACATTGTATTTCGGCGTCACCGGTTTTTTATAAATGAAGGAAAGCAGACTGTTGTACTCATCAAAATAACGGTGCGGATGATTGGGCGACTCCACGTACCAGGAAGTATTTTCCTCCAGATAACGGGACTCGCTCACCAGGCATTCGATCGGATCACCTTCCGCAGACACGATTCCCTGCTGTTTCAGCTTCGCAAAGATATCCTTATCTTCATATAAAAATGTAAAATACCGGTTATCGTAAACACGGTCAAAATATTTCTTCGAGCAATGGCGGCCCAGCATATTTCCTTTGCACAGGCAGACATATTCCGGCAAACTATCATAATAATCTGAAAAATACTGAAAATAAGTGGTAATATTATGCCCCGTATTTTCTATATGCATATAGTGATATCCCCGTTTTTCCAGTTCTGCCGTCACTTTCGGATCGGTAGAAGCATCATATATAATATAATCTCTGCAATATCCTACCAATTCCTCGGGAACCGTATTAAAATTATGAATTACAAAAAAAGTATCCGTTTTCCTCATCTTTTCCTCACATTCCTCCGTTCTCCGGGTCAGCCTCCTTCGTTCCAGTCTTCCCTTGGGACTGCCTCTATATTGTTCAGCCCGTATTTTATGCGGAAGACCTCATTGATCCAAAAATCTTCTTCCATGGAAATATCGTTATCATACATAAAACTGTATTTCGTTTGAAACTCCGGCCTTAACATAGGAAGCGTCAAATCGTAATTTCCCTGGCTTGTCTGCTCCAGAATATATGCCTCTCTTTCGTTCACCTCGCGCAATATTCTGGCCAGGTTGGCACCGTTTTCCGTATAAACAAAAAACATCCAGATTGTTGCCGCCACAATCCCCCCTGTCTTCAGCGAGATCAGCAAAGTATCCTCTTCCCTGATCCTCTGAATCATCTGTATACAGGCTATGGCAAAGAAGATATTCGCCCCAAAATAGGCCCGCGGCATCGGCTCCGGCGTCAAAATCAGCACATAACTCGTAGCCAGCCCTGCCAGGCAGAAAATAAAAGAATCCGTAAACTCTTCCAGTTTTCTTCCTTTATAAAGCAAATAGGCGCAAAGCAGACAAATCACAGCGATATAGATCATCATATATTCATTGACAGCCTTGTTGATCTTCAATCCCCTGCTCACATAAACCATAAAACCGCTGTATACTTCATCCGCCTTCATCAGCGCTCCCCTGGCTTTGTTGCCGGGAGCCAGCACCATGACCAGAAAGCCGGACGCCATACCGGCGAGCCCGGCAATCGTCCAAGGGCATGTCTTTTTTTTCTTATAAAAATAAAGGAGAGAAAACAACAAGGCGATCAGAATGCCGCCCCCTGATGTATTCTCATTGCCCCACCCGGCCAAAATTCCGAAAAAGAATAATGCCGCGCTGACCAGGATCGCTTTTTTCCGTCCCTTTCCCTCTTTCATGCTTTTTTCCAAAAACTGATACTTGTCGGAATCCATAAAATAACGGAATAAAGTCAGGAATCCAAGCAGGATCACAATTCCCCAAAGATAATTGCACGCTCCTCCCAGCCACAAAACAGTCTGGTCAAAGTCCACGCTGAAATTCCACAGGAACAAGTTAATCAATATCAGCAGAAACACATCATATTTTTTCCTGTCCTTCACGTTGTAATAAATCAACAGCGTGAGAAGAACAAAGCACAAACTGTTGCACAAATCAAAAATCCACTTGGGCGTGAGGCTGAATATCTTTAAAATAATCTGAAGCACCGACCTCCCTGTCCATGTCATATACTGTTTGTATTCCTGTCTGAAAATATCCAGCGGCGAACTATAATCCGACGCCCGGAACAACAGGTCGTCTGACATAAGGGGCGTCATAAAGTTGTAAATCCATATTGCCAGAAAACTGATTGCCAGGCAGATTAAGAAAAGTGTCTTCCTCCCCTTATCATTCCAATGTAATTTCTTCACGCTAACCTCCATGCCGCAGCTTCGCTGCGTCTCAAATCTAAATGAAAAATGCCGTATTCCAGGTGTTTTGTTATAGCGGCATATTTATGATTATAGCAAAATGTCCCCGCCATTTCAACAAACTTATCCCATTCCGGCGGCAATTCCCCGCCCCAGGCATTTCCGGCAGAAATTCGCGTGCCACAATAAAACATTTACACAGAAATATAAATATGATAAAATGGGACAAAATAAGACGATAAAAGCAGCATATGACCGATGTGACAGCCAATGCTGCTTTATTTTTACGAATTGAGGTGACGAGTATGGGTATAAAAATAAACGGATGCAGCGTATCCCCGCGTGAAATGGATATTCTTCATATATTGTGGACGGCGGGCGAACCACTGCTGGCATCCGAGATCATGGAATCCAAGGACGAATTGAAACTGGCAACCGTTCACACTACATTAACCAGAATGTTGAAGAAAAATCTTATCACGGTCGCAGGTTTCGCCAGAAGCGGTAACGTATTTGGACGACGATACACCCCACTGGTCAGCCGCCAGGAATTCGAATCACAAAATCCTGCTCGTTGAGGTCTTTATTTCCTTTCTTTCCCCTAATATACCTTTTCATCCAATATTCAAAATTTTCCCTTTCCTCATCTGACCCATAACTGAATCATTAAATTCTGTGCGTAAATTAATTTGAGTGAATTACTTCATAGCGCAATCTAAGATATGAGTTCTCCAAAACTACACATTCCTGCAATTTCAACACACCTAATTTTGATAATTCGCTTTCTGACAATAAAGATTTTCCATCAATTAGAGTGGACGTATCTTTACCGCCAATTAATACAGGCGCCACGACAATATCGATATAATCTATCAGCTCTTCACGAAGAAACAGTCCGTTTAATGTACCGCCTGTTTGTATCGTTATTCTCTCACAATCATATTCTGATTTGAGTTTTGTAAGAACATCTTTCAGCGATAGTTCCTTTTGATATATGATATGGAGATTCTCTTCTTCCATTCCAAATGCCGGATGGTTTTCGTTGGATGTAACCAAAACGAATTGTTTTGATAAAGCACAAAAATAGCGTATGCCATGTTCCTTTAAATGTTGATTATCAATTATAACAAAGGAGACCGGCGTTTTATTTGGCATGTCCGCTGTGTTAATTCCGATCTTGGCTTGCACTCTGCCGGAGTTTATCGACCATAAATCCGTCGTCTGCTCTATTTCATAATATTGATGTAATCCTTCTTTCACTCCTGCAATTTTAGGAAAATCCTTATCCACGTCTAAATTATCTGATGCGCCAGTGCTGATTTTTCCATCGACCGACACCAGCATAAATAATGTTGTAATAGCTCTGTCCATTTTATCCATAATAAATTCCTTATCACTCCCATTCAATCGTCGCCGTAGGCTTCGGACTCAAATCGTAGCAGACCCTGTTCACATTGGGAACCTCTTTCATAATTCTGTCCGTGATCTTCAGCAGCACCTGCCAGTCCACCTGTTCCACCGTCGCGCTCATGGCATCCACCGTATTCACCGCGCGGATGATTACCGGATACTCAAAGCATCTCGCATGATTTCGCACGCCCACCGATTTGAAATCCGGCACCGCCGTAAAATACTGCCACACTTTCCTGTCAAGCCCGGCTATCGCGAACTCCTCTCGTAAAATGGCATCCGACTCCCGCACTGCTTCCAGGCGTTCTTTCGTAATGGCTCCCAGGCACCTTACACCCAGCCCCGGCCCCGGGAACGGCTGGCGGTATACCATCTCTCTTGGAAGCCCAAGTTCCAGACCACAGGCACGCACTTCGTCTTTAAACAGATAATACAATGGTTCCACCAGATCGAATTTCAGATCTTCGGGAAGCCCGCCTACGTTATGGTGGGATTTTACCATTTTTGCCGTCTTCGTGCCCGACTCAATGATATCAGGATAAATCGTCCCCTGCGCCAGAAAATCAATGCCTTCCAATTTGCGCGCCTCTTCTTCGAATACACGGATGAATTCCGCGCCGATAATCTTTCTCTTCTGTTCAGGATCTGCCACTCCGGCCAGTTTTCCGAGAAAACGTTCCTGGGCGTCCACATAAACCAGGTTGGCGTCCATCTGATTTTTAAATACTTCGATTACGCTTTCCGATTCGCCCTTCCGCATCAGCCCATGGTTCACATGTACGCAAACTAGCTGCCGGCCAATGGCTTTGATCAACAAGGCAGCCACTACCGAACTGTCCACGCCGCCCGACAGCGCCAGCAACACCTTTTTATCCCCTACTTTTCTGCGTACCAGTTCCACCTGATCCTCAATAAAATTCTTCATATTCCAGTTCGTTTCCGCCTTACAGTCGCCGAATACAAATTTCTTCAACCCCTCTTCTTCCGGCATCGCCTCCAGCTTCTGCGGGCATTTGGACGTGGGATGGTCAATGGACATCATCGGGCAGCCCATATCATACAATTCCTGACGTATTTCCACAGGACTTCCATCCACCACCCTGTTTTCTCCTCCAAATAAAATAATCCCTTTTAGATTTCCTGATTTTTCCAGATCTTCCGCCGTAATATCATGAGGGTATATCTCGCTGTACACGCCCAAAGCGCGGATCGCCCTCGCCAGCTCCGTATTTTTTGTGCTTCCAAGATCCAAAACTGCTATCATGTCCTGTTTCATCCCATTCCTCCTGCCTTTTCATTCATCGCCTGTTTTGCCGGTTTCCATCGGGGAACCGGTTATCTGCCTGTCATTATACCACCTTTCCTTCCCACCTGACAATCATCAATCCCCAGTTCCACCGTTTTCGTGGCCACCTGTTCCCGGAACCGGACATCATGTTCCACCACCAGCATAGCGGGCTTATATTCCATCAAAAGCTTTTCTATCTGCATCCGGGAAAATACATCGATATAATTCAAAGGTTCATCCCATATATACAAATGCGCCGGGGTGAGCAGACTCGCTGCAATCAATACTTTTTTCTTCTGTCCTTCCGAATAATCTTCCATATTCTTGACAAATTGCACCCTCTCCATATCCAGCTGGCGCAGTATGGCGCAAAACAGGCTTTCATCCAAATCCTTTTTCCTGCAAAAATCCTGAACGCTTCCCCGCAGGAAAGAAGTATCCTGATTAATATAGGAAACTTTCAGCCCGGATGCCGTCTGAAGACTTCCGCTTTCCATCACTTCGAATCCGCTTTTTTCTCTTTCTCCATCGATTTTTCTTAAAATGGCCTTAATGAGACTGGACTTTCCACATCCGTTCGCCCCGTTTAAAAATACCCGTTCTCCCTGGCAGACCTCGAAGCTCACCCCTTCAAACAGTGGTTTCTCCGCACCGGCATATTGTAAGCCGTATTTTTCAGCCGAAAGCAGCTTCTTTTTGAAATGTTCCAGCGGCTTTATCTTCAAATCGGCAGGACTCTCAATATCCACGAGCAGACCTTTCTTTTCCTGGATTTCCTTTTCCATCCGGCTTTCTATTTGCGAAACCCTGCTTTGCATTTTTTTCGTCTTAGAACCGATATAAGCCCTGTTCGCATGATCATCCAACGGATCGTACCCTATTTTCGTATCCTCATTTTTCTCCGCCCATTGTCTGGATCGGTCTGACGCCTTTCTCAATTTGGCGATCTCTTTTCTATGCTTCTCGTTCTCCATCCGGGCATAAACATCTTTCCGGTTTTTATTTTCCCACCAACTGGAAAAATTACCCGTCTGCACTTCGATCGAATGGCGGTTCAATACAAGTACATGATCAATGCATGCATCCAGAAAATCCCGGTCATGGGATACCAAAATAAATCCTTTTTTCCCTGCCAGATATTTCTTTACCGTCTCTCTCGATTCCCTGTCCAGATGATTCGTCGGTTCGTCGATCAAAAGAAAATCATTTTCCCCGGAAAACAAAACCGCCAGCATCACCTTGGCCCGCTCGCCAAAACTCAACGTAGCAAACGGTCGGTACAAAATCCCGCTGTCCAGTCCAAGTTTATCCAGTTCGCAGAAAATCCTCCACTGCTCTACTCCGGCTTTCAGCTCATCCACAAATTCCGCTGCGGGCCGCTCCATATCCTCCTCTTTTATTTGATAAGGAAAATAATCGAACGCCGCATTCGTGCTGATAGAACCCTTGTATTCATATTTTCCGAGCAGCAGGTTCAGAAAAGTCGTTTTTCCCTTTCCATTCCTTCCTACAAATCCCAGCTTCCAATCCGTGTCAATGGAAAAAGACACATTTTCAAATATATTGTCAAAACTTCCCTCATAATAAAAAGTGAGGTTATTTACGCCTATCCTTGCCATTTCAATTCCTCCTCCCAGCTGTCGCCAAAGGAATCCATGCCCGTAAAATAACCTCAATCCGTTTTTTATTTTATTCCCGCGTTTTTTGGGCGCGCCGCTTCCGCAGCGGATTTATACGCCCTTTGCGCATCAAAAAAGAGAGGTTATGAGAACATAATCCACCTTTGGTAACACAAAACGTACATTCATGCCATCAAAAGTAAATTATATCCGCATCTTTCCACCTCTCCCTGTTTTTCATACTCAAGCATTGCAAAACGTCTACTGCTCTTTCCTGATTATAAGGCAGGATATTTTTTCTGTCAATGATGAAATTTCCCTGTGTGAAAAAATCCGCCGCCCTTATAGCAATCCCCGGCAGCAGTCCTTGTATTCGGGCAGCCGGTCGATATAGGGCTTCAACGCTTTTTCGATTTCACGCTTTTCCAAATCATCCGCCTCATAAGATGTATGTTCGCTGTTCCGCTTCCGCAGCACATCTTCTGCGACTTCATGAAACAAAATCCTGCAAAAACCGCCGGCATCCATTACTACTCTGCTTTCCACAACCTCCTGCCCTTTCGCCTCGATCTGCATCAGGATATATCCAAGTTTTTCGGACCAGAGCCATTCAATATAAGGACTTGCCTTAATATACCCCTCAAATACCCCGTAGACTTTTTCCATTTCCGCATCCCTTTTTGCTTCCTGAACCATGGTTCCCTCCTCCTGTGTATTTTATGTATAAAAACATTTTACCATAGGAACACATGGCTTTTATACATGTAAATACTGGATACTGCGGAAATCCATTTTGACGGAAAAGAACTGCACTCAATGGAAAAGAAGAAGGCCGCCGCATTCTATAGGCCGAAATATCCTCTGACCGCTTCCCATATATTATCCGCAATCGCCTCTCTGGATTGGTTTCCGTCAATTACCGTACACTTTTCTTCTCCTGCCAGAAGATCGAACGCCTTTTTATAATTTTCCCTGACCTCTACCAATCTGGACTTTTTTTCAAATAATTCCTGGTGAAAGCGGTTCCTGGCAATACGTTCCAGAGCGGTGTCCGGGTCCACATCAATAAACAGATTGACCGTCGGCCTTAAAATCAAAGCGCTCTGTTCATTTGCCCTGATCACCCACTCCATCGGCACATCCACGCTATGGTAAGCATAGGAAGAAAAATAATATCTGTCAGTCAGAACCGTCGTCCCCTCCTCAATCTTAGAGGCGATACCATCCACTTCATTCAGAAGATGATCCAGGCGGTCAGCGGCAAATAATGCTGCGATCGCCTTATTATCCATTCGAATCCTCCCTGTCATAACCTGGCGGACCAGAGAACCCACGGGCGCATTGGTCGGCTCCATCGTTGTATAGCAGCAGACCCCTTCTTTTTTCAGCCGTTCCGCCAATAACCCGATCTGCGTGCTTTTCCCGCTTCCGTCAATGCCCTCAAATGCGATAAAATTCCCTTTTTGTTTTTTGCCTTCCCGATTTTCTCCCATAACGCGCCACTCTCTCCTGCATCCTTTTTACTATCGTCCGAAAATATCTCTCGTGCTATTGTACTTTGTCACCAGCCGCGAGGCTGCTGACCTGAGCGCACATCAGTGCGCTTCCTTATTATACCATATCTCCCGGACTTTTCCATGGTTATTTCTTTTCCAGCGCGCCTGAAGTCCTTTTATCTCCTAAAGATCACTAACATTGCCTTGCAAAACCATTCCTCATTCGTCTGCCCGATGAAATCATAAAATAATACGTTCCAGGACACCATTACCCGCCGCTTCTTTCACGCGGGCGGCATAATCCGGGACAGAACCGGACAAATATTCCAGCAATTTTTCATCGCCTCCGCAAGTTTCCCCGGCAAACGCCTCCGCCGCTTTCCTCATCCACTGTTCCGTCTCCCCCGGGGCAAACTCCGTCAATACCGCCTCCATCCGCAAATAATCTTCTTTTATAAATCCCGGTTCCGATAACGGTTTCTTTATCAACATATGTCCAAGAACGGAAAGAAAAACGATCCCGCAAATATTATCTATCATTTCTTTATAATATTTATCGTATCCTGCCAATACTCTCGTCACATAGCTTTTCGGAAATATTTTTAAAAAGGATTGTTCCAGATGGATGCACTCAATAAATTCATAAACCTTATCAATTCCCGTACTGCCGGACAAGTCCTTCAGAACGGGATAATCGAGCGTCACTATCGTATTCTGCGGTTCAAACTTCATATCGTACCATTGAAAGAACTCCGGCAGCGCTTTGACAAAAGTATCGTATAAGCAGCAATTTTCATAACTATCAAATTCCGGCAGGACATTATTATACAGATCCAACGCCGCCTTCACTTTTTCTCCGACACAGGCCAGCCCATCCTCATAAGCCCGCTGCGCCGTCCTTCCCCCGTCCGCTGCCAGCTCATGCCGGCCCGGCAAGCCCGTTTCCCTGATGCAATACAAAACAGCCCCCATCAGTTGTTCCGCCTTCTCGTAAGTAACGGATGTGCTTTCAAAAGAAGTGTATTTTTCCGCCAGCTTCCCCACTACCGGAAGCAGCTCTTCCATTTTATAAGTCATCGGCATTTACCTCCAGCAAAGCTCCCGCAATGTTTCCAGATACAGTTCATGATCCCATCTTTTCACTTCATCAAATTTCCCGTACTCTCCATATCCTTTCGAAGCCCTATAACCATCATATCCTGCCCGAACCGCCTGGGCAAAAATGTTCAGACACGTTCCTTCCAGATAATCCAGATCCCCGAAACAGATCTCTTCAAACTGTTCTTTCATAAAATGCAGGAGTTCTTCATCCGAAATCTCATCCTCCATCTCATTTTTATACAGATAAAAGATTTCCTGCAGCCGGATCAACGTCGCGGCATAATTACTCTGGTCGATAAAATCCGAATCACAAAATTCGTAAATAATCTCCGGTATGATCCCGGCTCCGAACTCAACTCTCCGCTGCGTCCTCAGCGCATTGCCCCGTTCTTCCACGATCATTTCCGCCTCTTGTCCGCTCAACACAAGCCCGAAACGCTCCGTCACCCGATTCGTCTCCAGCACTTTAGCCAGCTGATTCTGCTTCTGCCATAAATCCATCCAGTTTTTATCCAAAAGCATCCCTCCATCCTCTTAAGTTTTCCTTCTCTCTTTCACGGTAACACATAATATACCACCGCCCAAAAGCCGTTACCAGTCTTGTTTTTTAAATATTTTTGTGGTATAATATAGCAAAAGAAACATAGGAAAACAAATGCTCCCCTATGTTGGCCAAAGAAAAATAAAACATCGTCATTCATGAGCATCCATACTCCTTCTCACACCATTTTGCAATTTCCGCAATTAATTCCAACGGAAGCGGTTTATCGTTGGGAAGCTGTATCGCTCCCTTGCTCGTCTTATATTCCCGCAGTCTGTCCGCAAATGCCTCCACGGCCTCCGGTCCCGGATACAAGCCGATATGCTTTTTAAAAGCCGCAAACTGTATCAGATTCCGTTTTTTCCAGTAAGTCGGCATACTCCATGATATTTTTTCTACTCCATCTGGTATCGCGGCTCTGACCGCATCGTTTATCTGCCGTAAGCGGGGCCTGACCTGCTCCGGCTGCCGTTCTATATATTCTTCAATGGTCGCCGGCGCTTCGCCGCAGTAGTGATCCTGATTCGTATTCTTAAAAGTACGGCCGCATTTTGGACATTTCCACATTTTTCATTTCCCTCCCTGATTACTGAAACCGCCAAACCATGTATAAATTTGTAAATTTGATTATATCACTTTTTTTCTTTCGTGCATACATACTCCTGATATGGTAGAATTGAGTTAAGTATGAAACAGACTTGCAAGGAGGAGTCAAATGACGGGAATCTATTTTAGCGGTACAGGCAACTCCAAATACTGCTTATATAAATTTTTAGAAGAATACGCTCCAAACAGTTCCGCGTTTTCCATAGAACAAAGCGAATCTGTTTCCCATATTAGAAAGAGCAGCGAAATAGTAATCAGCTACCCTGTCCAATTCAGTAATATTCCCAAAATACTCCGCGATTATATCGTCGCAAACCGGGAACTTTGGAAAGGAAAGAAGATTTTTATTATTGCAACAATGGGGCTTTTCAGCGGTGATGGAGCTGGCATTCTTGCACGGCTGTTAAAAAAATACGGCGCTGTTATAACAGGCGGTTTGCACTTGAAGATGCCGGACAATATTTGTGATGAAAAAGTTTTAAAGAGAACTTATGAAAAGAATCTAAGACTAATAGAAAATACGGAAGGCAAAATCAAAAAAGCGGCTATACGGCTCAAAAACGGAAATCCTCCCCGTGAAGGATTAGGAATCTGGTATCATGCTGCCGGACTGTTCGGACAAAGGTTGTATTTTTACCATAAGACAAAATATTACACAGATAAATTGAAAATTGATCCTGCAAAATGTGTCGGATGCGGTTTATGCGAAAAGCTATGCCCTATGAAAAATATCAAATCAGCCGATGGTACCGCTGTCGCCGGAAATAAATGCACCATGTGCTATCGCTGCATCAATCAATGCCCCAAACAGGCCATTACATTGTTGGGGAAAAGAGTTACGAAACAACATGACATCAGCAAATATTTTTCAATGCGCTGATCAAGTAGGCAAATCCGTTTATTTTCGTCAAACTTTTTGCTTCAAATTGCGGCTAACTTCTTTTTCATAATTTCGTAAACCAGCTTAACATCATTTTGTAATTTATAAATTCCATGCCCTACCGTTTTATACCCTCTATGCTCATAAAAACACACTGCAGAAAGCGAAGCATCCAGGAGTACCGTATCATATTTTTTTGATATTTCCGTTTCCAGGCAATCCATAATCTTCGAACCACAACCTTGTTTCTGGTAATCTGGTAACACATATACTCCTGTAATATGATTACCGTCATAACAACCCGTGCCAATTATAAGCTCTCTATCTGTCAATACTCCCATATTTCCGGAAGCTATCCCCTCTAAAATATGTTCCCTGCTATGATGTCGGCAAAAGAAGTCTGTTACCTCTTTCGGATAATACTTTGGATATACCGCTCTTATTGTTGTATGTAAAATATTGTATATTGCATCTGCCATTTCCACTGTTGCTGCTAAATACTTCATATCTTTCCTCTCCAAACATTATTAATTTATAAATTAATTGACTTTCATGCTCCAAATCCATTCCTCTATTATTTCCTTGGAGGTACCCGCTTCAAATCTCCTTCCATCCAGCCATATAGTAGAGTCCGGGCATAAAATGTGCAAATTATCCGCACTGGAACCAACCCCGCTACTGTGCGAAGTACAGAACGGAAGAATTGTCTTTCCAGAAAAATCATAACTCTCCAAAAATGTATTGATAATACGAGGAGCCTGACCATGCCATATCGGATAACCAATTATGATGGTATCATATATATCCATATTCTCCACGCCTCCTGAAATTGCCGGACGCGCATCGGGATCATTTTGCTCCTGATCGGCACGACTGTTCGTATAATATGCCAAGTCTGCCTCTGTGTATGGATTTTCAGGTACAATCTCGTAAATATCAGCTCCTAAGGCCTCCGTAATATACTCTGCTACAAGTTCCGTGAACCCTGTACACGAAAAATATACAACCAATGTTTTTGTACTCACATCTGCCTCCTGTTCCACTGTCGAAACGGATTCAGACCTCCTCGTTTTTATTTCTGTATCCAACTGTTCTCCCGTTTTCGACTGTTCCTCCACTTTATCCACAGATGAGTCTGCTCCTAACTGCTTTCCACAGGCTGATAACGAAACAATAAGCAGACAAAACAGTATTATGTTAAAAAGCCATTTCATACTAATCCTCCTTTTCTTCGAGAACCTCCAGTGCTTTCCTACAGCAAATGCAAAATATATCACAGAACATTTTATGAAACTGCATCTCTTAAAAGCAGGCTATAAAAATTTCTTTGATTACCAATTCCCATGTCAGCATCTAGAAAGCGTACACTCCTCATAAAGTGCAACCCCTTCTGCAAGACGTTTCAACCCGTCTTCCAATCTGCTCCGGGGGCATGCAATATTCATTCGAATAAAAGAAGTTCCGTTTTCCCCATACTGCCGTCCTTCTGACAGATACAATCCTGTATTCTCCCGCAGATATCGTGTGAATTCCGTTGCACACCCCTGCATTTTCCGGCAGTCCAGCCACATTAGATAGGTCGCCTGTGAGGAAACCGGCCTGATCTGAGGTGCCTCTTTCTTCAAAAAAATATCCACAAAATTTTTATTTTCCTGAATATATTCTCTCAAAGCATCCAGCCATGCTTCCCCCTTCGTAAAAGCCGCCACCGCCGCTTCTACCGCAAAGGAATTCGGCTCTGCAACCTCATCTATGTTCAATCCCCGCCAGACCTTATGCCGCAGGTTTGGATCAGGAACGACCACTGCTGCTGTCTGCAGTCCTGCCAGATTAAAGGCTTTTGTGGGCGCTATACAGGTAATGCTGTTATTGCTGCAGCTTTTCGAAACAGATGCAAACGGGATATATTCCTGGCCGGGACTGGTCAGGTCACAATGAATTTCATCCGAAATCACTATTACATGATGTTTCCTGCACAGATCGCCAACCCGCCCCAGTTCTTCCCGATTCCAGATTCTTCCTATCGGATTGTGAGGATTACACAAAATCATCAGGGTCGTCTGCGGATCGGAAAGTTTTTGTTCCAGATCCTCAAAATCCATATGATAAGTATTTCCGTCATATTGCAGCGGACTCTCTACAATATTTCTTCCATTATTCACAATGGAATGGAAGAAAATATTGTAAATCGGTGTCTGTACCAGCACATTTTCTCCTGCTGTGGTCAGCTTGCGTACCATACTGGAAATGGCCGGAACCACTCCTGTACAGAAAACAAGCCACTCTTTTTCCATAGAAAAGCCATGCCGCCGCTGCCACCAGTCCATATAAGCCTGATACCATTCTTCCGGCACAATGGAATAGCCAAATACACCATGGGCGGCTCTCTTTTGAATGGCTGCCTGAATCTCCGGCGCTGTCTGAAAATCCATATCTGCCACCCACATAGGCAGCTCATGCTCTTTTACATCCCACTTCAGTGAATGGGTATTTCTCCTGTCTACAGGTTTATCAAAATCGTATGACATGCTAATCTCCATTCCGGAGCGTTTACGCGACGGGGCGACGCAAATATCAAATTTGCGTCTGCCCTCAAACAAATTTGTGGCGCTCCGGCACAAATTTGCGTGTGAAAAATCAGCACATCAGTGTGATTTTTCACACTACACCTCCAAACTTTCTCGCAAATTGATTCCCAAAGATCAAATATCCCGTTGCCCGCAGCGTGTATTTGACCGCCAAAGGTCATGTGAACTTTATTCCAGCGAAAATGTCACCGTCACATCCCCGCTTCCAAGGGCTTCCTCCCAACCGGCCAAATCATCAACATGCCCCAGTCTTGTATAGCTCCACGAATTGGAGCCATAAAATATAACGATCTGGTTTCCATTATATAAGACAATATCTCCTGCATGGGTTGTGGTCTGACTGTTGCTGGCAGGAAGGCTTGTTCCCAAAGAACCTACCTTTTCAAAACCGGAATAATCGTTCATCGAAATGCTCACCGGATTTTCCTGCATCATTTCCACAAATGAAGCTGCTGCCTCATTTTCTTCTAATGTGGCTGAAAATACTGCATCGCCAACCTGTACCTTCATATTCATTACAGCCTCCTCTGCTCCATTTGGAATATCTGCTTCTGTGCCTCCTACTGTGACAGCCGTTTTACTCTTTTCCGTTTCTGGTATCGTTTCCCCATCCCCCGTATCTGCTGCTGATTCTGTCATGTTTTCTGCCTCATCAACAGGCGTCTGTTCCTGTATATTTCCACATGCTGCCATCAAAAATGCAACTGTCACAACGCACAGCAAAGCGCAAAGTTTTTTCATGGTTTATCTGCTCCTCTTTTTCTATTTTATCGAAGGCAAACAGAAAGGTCAAGATTGCCGCCGGATTTGTGATCCCTACTGCAAATGATGTCAGAAACATCCTCCATCTTCCCGATACTTTCAGAACCTCCGCCTCTTCTCCTTTTCGAAGGAACAGGCGAATTCCCAGATACAGCACGATTGCTCCGCCCACCAGATGAATAACCGTCTGATGTTCCAAAAGGAAATCGGAAACTATGGTCAGTCCAAAGCCCCCGATTCCTACATAAATGCAGTCTGCCACAGAAGAACCCATTCCCGTAAGGAGGCATTGCCCCCACCGGTACACCAAAGAGCAATCCAATCAGAATCCCTTTCAAAAGTAGGCTCATACCACCTCCTTCAGTTCTCTTCTGCAAATGATCCTTGTCTTTTCCGGATCTACCTTATCTTTTTCAATAATCAGCTTATCAATACTGTCTGCCCGGATTACCCCGCCGGAAGGGTTCATTACGCTGTCAATTTTCCCGGTTATTTCCGCATCTACCGTAGAATACTCAAAAGCAAGGGTAGTATTGAGAAGTTTGCAGTTTTTCATCACCAGATTGTCAATGTAGCACATTCCCTGGAGGCTCTCGATGGTGCAGTTTATAAGTGTCAGGTTCTTTGCATTCCAGCCCAGGTATTCACCGGAGATAAAAGAATCATATACCGTCACATTCTCCGTGTTCCAGAAAGCATCCTTTGAAAGCATACGGGCATTGTGGATCTCCATATTCTTTACCCCGTCAAAGGAATAATTGCCCACCAGCTGGAAGTCCCTAAGCACCATATCCTGACTGTTCATGGCGAAATAGTCGCCTTTTGCCGTCACATGGTCAAGCTCCACATCCTCGCAGTTCCAGAGCGTTTCAGCCGCATTGGAAAAGTTTACGTTCTTCAGTTTTACATCCCGGCAGCGGCGGAAATTCTTGGGAGCCTCGATTAACGCATCCTCTACCGTAATATGATCCGTGTACCATACACCTGCACGAGCCATTTCAAACCAGGTACAGTTTCTTGCCGTAATATTCTTGGCATACCAAAAAGGATACTTCCATTTAAACATGCAGCCCTCCAGCTCAATGTCATGGCTCTCTTTCAGCGGCGATTCCCCATCTGCAAAAATGCTGTCATAGATTTTCAGATCCGCCCCCTGAAACAACGCTCTTTCTCCTGTCAAATACTCCTGTCCGATTTCTCTTGCCTTCATGATTTTTCCTCCTAATTTAAATCGCTGCGTTTTCTTTCCCACCCTGCACTTCTTTCCTGATGTCTATGATAAAGATACCGAACACAGATAACATGCCTCTAACATAAAAATAAACAATTTCCAAATGAATTCTTGCAGATTTCTCAATTCCTTTTGTTTTCCAATCCTGAATATATCGTAACAAGATGGCATATGAATAGCAAATACTTATGTTTTATGCATTTAGATAGAAATTATCTATATATATTTAATGTATTTATCCCCGTTCATAAAAACATCCGTCTACATAAAAATACCAGTTTGACATAAACAACAGAATTCTATCTGTCACTCAAGCCAAACTGGTATTTTCAGTAATTTGGAGTATTTGGGAGTATTTCCTGTTCCGAAATAATCAATTTTACATACTTTCATTCTTAGCACGATGCACGCATGTAAGCATCCTCATCCACCGGTTCCAGCCATTCATTGGAACCTTCTTCTGCAGGAACCTCAACAGCTAAATGAGAAAACCAGCTGTAAGGCGTCGCCCCATGCCAGTGTTTTACGCCTTCTGGAATATTCACTACATCGCCGGGAAGTAATTCCTGCGCTTTTTTCCCCCACTCCTGATAATATCCCCGGCCGCTGACACAAATCAGAATCTGTCCTCCCCCACTCTTTGCATGATGGATATGCCAGTTGTTGCGGCAGCTGGGTTCAAAGGTCACATTAAAAATCCCAACCTGTTCGGCAGAAACGGGAGCCAGATAGCTCTGCCCAATAAAATACTGTGCAAACGCATCATTGGGCTTTCCTATAGGAAACGGCATGGACGCTGCATGTGCGGACTTCGCATCCGATTCGGAACATTCTTCTGCCCAGACTTCCTTCGCCATCCGGAATGCTGCCCATGCCTTGGGCCATCCGGCATAAAAAGCCCCATGGGTTAGTATCTCCGCGATTTCCGTTCTGGTAATTCCATTCTGTTTCGCACTGGCCAAATGGAACTGAAAAGAAGAATCCACAAGCCCCTGAGCCATCAGGGAAACCACTGTCACCAAGGAGCGGTCCCTCAAAGAAAGTTTATCTTCCCTGCTCCATACTTCTCCAAATAATACATCATCATTTAACTGTGCAAATTTCGGGGCAAATTCGCCCAGGGCATCTCTGCCTGCGGTCTGTTTTACTGCCATTTTTAACTCCATTTCTGCGCGGCCTTTTGCGCATGTCAAGTTTGTGAATGCCGCGCAGACACAAACTTGAGATTGAAAATTTTCAATTTTCAATCTTTCCTCCTTATGCTTCCTATCATTTTCTAAAATCTCAAATCCAGCAGGGCTGTTACTTTCATTCATGGTAATGCCCTAAGCGGGGCATGGGGGTTACTGTAAAGAATTCTGCCAGTCTGTCAAAGGGGATACGGTCCCTTCGGTCATACAGGTCGATATGCTCCGCATCCTCCACAACCAGCATTTCCTGCGGTTCTAAGGCCCGCTCATAAGCTACATCACTGAAAAACCGGAAATGTGCCCTGTCTCCCACCACGAACAGAATCGGACGGGGCGATATTTCCTCAATGAAATCCAGAGGCCGGCCAGATAATGCAGGATGCCGTTTTTCAGATAATTTACCATCGTTCCATCGGTTTCCTGCGGGTGGACAGCCGTAATACAGAAAATACTTTCCCCGTGCCAGAAAGTGCTTTTGATTACAGAAACCTCATACCGGCTGGCGGTCAGCATTTTTGCATAATCAATGGCATCTCCCGCCACAGACCGAGCCGTATCCAGATCTTCTTGGGATAGGTTGGAATAGATTCTTTCTCCATCCTTTGTAATCATAAAACGGCAGCCCAGTCCGGACAGTTTATTCTCCAGATATGTCATTTCATCACTATGCCGTATCTCTGCCTGACAACCATCCATTTCCGGGCATTGCCCCCAGTTATTTTCCCACAACTCCTGCTGGTAATTATAGATCATGCTCTGGGCGAACTGCATTCCATTCTCATCGCTGTACATATCCATAAAAGTATGCCAGTAGCTTCCCAAAGAGGTATTCAGGCACATAATGAGTACAACCGATGTAAACAGAATCGGTATCAGAACCATCATAATATTAGACAATCTGATTTTTTTCTTAATGGTCACTTTCTATGTTCTCCTTTTCCTGCCGGCTTTCCATCCATTCACATTCCGCTCTTTGTTCAGATTAGCATGGCAGGATAAAAGAATTCACAAAAATATCTAAACAATTTCTAAACTAAACTTTTTCCAAAGGCTTTCCATAAAACTTCATACCTGCCTTCCCATTTCATGGGCTTTCTCCAAAGCGCTGTGCCCCTTTGCCATTCCCGGAGCGTCAACGCCGCCTACAAAGATACATCCCGCAAGATATGCCTTCTCAAAGCAGGCAATAAATCCCTCCAGTCCTTTCTTCGCTCCATCTATGGCATGTTCATCCTCATCTGCCGCTGCCGCCAGAAGATACACCGCCCGATACGCATAATCTGCTGTATATAAAGGGTTTGCCCGATCAAGCAGAGTCTTCATCTGTCCGCTCATCTCATAATAGTAAACAGGCGTGGCAAAAACCAGTACATCCGCATGCAGCATCTTTTCCACAATTTCACCGGCATCATCCCGGATGACACAATTCCCTGTTTTCTGGCAAGCCAGACAGCCCCTGCAGAATCCAATGGTTTTATCTTTCAGACTCACTTTTTCCACTTTATGGCCCGCTTCTTTGGCACCGTTCATAAAAGCCTCTGCCAACAAATCCGAATTACTGTCTGCTCTCAGGCTGGTTGAAACCACTAATATTTTTTTACTCATTTTCTCTTCCTTCTTCCTTTTAATGTTATCTTTTTCCTGCCGGTTTTCCCTGAATCTGATAGATCAGATAATCCAGGCAGGAAATTCTTTTTTCATCTGTGTGTACTCTGCCAAGCAGATATTCCCTCTGATGTTCTAACAGTTCCAGCTGCTTCGTCTGCTGCCCTTTGTCAAACCATCCCAGAAAATCCTGAATCATTTCGTTTTCACATCCGGCATCTTCCAGATTCTGTATAACAGATTCCCTGCTTCCTATAGCTATCATTCCTGCACCCCCTCTGATGTATTTGGTAATTTTCGCAGACAATGGCGCTGTGTGCCAGCAGCACACGTCTAGCGCGGCTTGAAGCGGAGCGAAGCCCAAAGCATGCTTGCTTAACGCTTCTCTTTCCCCTATTGGCAACTGCCCCAAAGCCAGCAACTACACAGCTTGCTGTGGAGTTGCTGACTTCACTATAAATCCATATATAAAAAATAGCAAATATTTATATATAATCTGTTTTCATAGTTGAAACCTATTAATATTTGTGCTAGGATTTTTTTACGGAATCGTACATAAGCCTCGAAAAGTGTATGGCATCTTCAAACGTAACAGACGCCAAAAACAGATAAGAAGAAGAGCAAAGTTTGAAAGTAAACTTTCAAATATTGATTGGTATGCGCACTCAAGTGCGCAAGGGGTATAAACATGGAAATACGGGTACTTCAATACTTTCTTGCCATTGCAAGAGAACAGAGCATTATACGGGCTGCCGAGTCACTTCATCTCTCACAGCCAACTCTTTCCACACAGATTAAAAACATGGAAGAGGAACTGGGAAAACAGCTGCTGATTCGCGGCACAAAAGGTTCCCGCAAGGTTACACTGACAGAAGAAGGAATGATTCTTAGGAAAAGAGCGGAGGAAATTCTGGATCTGGTAAAGAAAACAGAACATGAGATTACCTGCTCCGACAACGTGGTGATCGGAGATGTCTACATCGGTGCCGGAGAAACCGATGGAATGCGTCTGCTGGCAAAAGCCGCCGGAAACTTAAAAAAACTTTATCCGGGAATCCATTTCCATATTTCCAGCGGCAATGCTGTCTTTGTCAAAGAACAGCTGGATAAAGGATTGATTGATTTTGGAATGATATTCGGAACGCCGGATACGAACAAATATGAGGCATTGAAACTCCCATCAAAGGATATCTGGGGTGTCCTGATGCGAAAAGACTCCCCCTTGGCAGAAAAAGAATCGATCTCTCCGGAAGACCTGTGGAATCAGCCATTGCTGATATCACAGCAGGAAACAAAGGGCGGGAGAATCTCCCAGTGGATGAAACGCAGCCTCTCGGAACTGGATATCATTATGACTTATAATCTGTTGTTCAATGCTTCCCTGCTTGTGGAAGAAGGACTGGGATATGCCATCTGCCTTGACAGGATTATCAATACTTCCGGTGACAGCAAGCTTTGTTTCCGCCCTCTGACACCCACAATCGAAATCGAAATGTATATGATCTGGAAAAAATATCAGGTCTTTTCCAAAGCAGCTGAAAAATTTTTAATGATGATGCAGAATGGTATGTCCACAACCAAGCAATAATTCACATTACACTCATGCCATACAGTGGATATGATTTATCTTCTACGCGAAAAACTGGAAAAATGCCACGATTAAATATTTTATAAAAAGGTAGCACACCCCACATTAAAAGCCGGAAAGTCCGCTTTTTACTTCTATTACACAATTTATTCTGGCTTACCGATCTTCTGTTGCCAAAATATTGCCATACATAATAGTATATTTAAATTTCAATTCTTCATTAACTCTTTTTATAAGTTATTTATCCTCTCTTTTATTACTACCCTCCCTTCTGTGCTTTTCTCAATTCTAGTATATATCTTTTTCAATCCAGCCTTGTAGGATTACAATACATGTGTTACAACTGAATATTTAAAAAGCAGGGATACTGCCTTTGTGTTATAGTTTAGTCACCACAACAAAACAAACAAAAAGGAGTTCCCTGCTATGGCTACTATAACACAGGATATGAGGTACCGTCTATCTCTTATTAAATATGCTGACAAATATGGTCTTGTACTTGACCGCCGCTTTCGTAACCCCATATTTGTCAGCGTATTTAATAAGTGATAGACGAAACCTCATATCCTGTGTTATAGTAGCCATGCGGAGATACCTTCTTTCTGGTTAGATTTTGGTTTGGCGATTAAAATATAACACAGAACAGGTATCTCTGTCTTTTAAATATTCAGTTGTAACACATGTATTGTAATCCTACAACATATGTTTGACAAACTTACACTTTTGATTCAATGCAAACCAACCAGAATCCAAACGAGTCTTCTTTATTTTCCCGTCTTTATAATCTCCATTTAATGATATCTTCAATGACTGCATCAATCGAGATATCAATCCTACAAACATGTCTGCCATTCTAAGTCCCACATATTCCCTGGAGTCTTCCTCGGTAACATTTTGAAGTCCTTCATTTATTGCAGCATTCAATGTATGCGCTTCTTCTCCTTCTCGATCAATCATCAGCCTATAATAAACAATATTCATCTCTATCAAAAGCTTCTTGAATCCAGCAAACGGCGCAAAATATGCCCAATCTAATGTCTCCGGTGTCTCTGTGTCATCAAGTAATACAAGTATTTCTTCAAATGCTTGATTTTCATGTTCTTTCAAAATACTATTAGCCTAATTTTTAATAATCCTATCTTCTAAAAAAGACCGTAGTTCATTAACAAATATTTGTGGTTTTTATAAATTGATTCTATCACATTTTGTGGTTGATATACATTTATAGCCTTAATAATTGAATATTTCATGTAATCAACATCAGCAAACATAGAATTATGATAATTTACAAACAATTGGCTTATAACATATTCTATTTTGCTGAACACAGAGAAATATATAATTATTTTCTCATCAAACAGTGATAAAAGGTCTTCATAAAATTCAATAGTATGATTATTAAGAGAAGCAAACCCAAGACTAAAATCTTTTGTTTTCATAGTCTGGCTCTTTAATTCTCCGTCTTTTTTTCTGTAATCATACTTCGATTCAAAAGCAAGGTATCTGTCAGAAACACAATCATTTTCTTCTGCTTTCCAACCCACAATTCCAGTCATGAAATTATCACAGTAATTATTGGCGGTAACAGTCTTATAATTAATCTTTCTGCTATGCTCTGTTTCATCATAGAAAAAAACATACTTCATATTCAGCGTCTCTCTACTGATTAATTATCTTATGATTTGCCATAAGGCATCGGGTCTTCAGCAACCATCATCACATTGCTCTCTGTCTCATATTGATAAATCTTTGCCGAAGCAGATATCTCATTTTTTAAATCTTCTGCTCCTGAATACTCTTCAAAGTTCTCTACCTGCTCCATAACCTTATTGAATACTTCCGGGCTATATTGAGGTGGGTATCCATTCTTAACCAAGCATATTTTAATATCCAGCTTTAATTGATTTCTTATATTCTGATTATTAAGCCAGTCTGCAAACGAAGATTTTGTATCAATGATATCCTTTACTTTTTGGGCTAAGCATTTGCACTTATCATTGATTACAACACCACCAACTTCTTGATCTGTTCCATATTCAAAATTATATTGGTCACGCAGAGAAATCAAAATATCATAGAATGCTTTTTCTTCAAATGTTAAACCAATTTTACGAAAACTTTCTCTGTTCTCGTTCATCTGACGAAGAATAGTCAAAGCCTGTTCTGTAGCAATTCTAATAATATCCTCAGATGCCTGTTCCTGTGCTTCTCCGGCTTCTTCAGCAGTAAGATGTTTACGCCTTTCGTGATATTCAGCAATCGTCTTTTCTAACATTTCCTGAAAAGACTTTGCAGCCAACTGATTCACTTTTCCATATTCCTTAATCTGCTTGCGAAGCATTTGCACAAGCAGTTCCAGCTTCGTTGCAGGCATTTTAACATCAGATAATTTTTCAAAATATTCCGGTGAAAAAATATCTTCTTCCTCGCCGCTTTCGAGAACACTTTCCACCTGATTATATTTCAACGCTTCTTCAACCATCTTTGAAACTGCGCGATTCATGGTATCTGTATCCACTTCACTTGTTCCACTCATTTTACGAACAAAACCAGCTATAGCCATAAAGCATTGTGCAAGTGCAGATTCTTCTTCGCCAAGGCAGCCGGAAGGCTGACAAATATCAAAAGCAGTTCTCATTCGTTTTACAGTCTTTAGAAAGTAAGTTTTAAATGAAACCTTTTGAGAACCTTTATTTCCTTCTGTTTTCAATTCCTGTATTGATACGAATACATACTCTGCAGCTTTTGCAAGAAGTCTATAACGTGCGGCGGGGTCACAATCCAGATTTAAGAAAGGTGTTAAATCATAATCCGTAAACAGAGTTTTTAAGATTTCTAACTCTTCTCTAAACACAGATGTAGCCTGCTCAACATCATCAGACGTAGGCGCAACGGAGGTATCACCGCCATAAATTTTCATTGCTTCACGCATATTATCACGAATTCCGATATAATCAATAACCATACCAAATTCTTTGCCCGGATATTTTCTGTTTACACGGCTGATGGTCTGTATCAACATATGCTTTTTAAGAGGTTTGTCGTTATACAAATATGTAAGACATGGAACGTCAAAACCCGTAATCCACATATCTACAACAATAACCATATGGAGGTTAGATTTTTCCTGTTTAAAAGCAATATCCAATTCTTCCGAACGCTTGTCATTCTTAACCCCTCCTAAATAATTATACATACCTTTTTCATCGTTGCTGCCGACACTCGATACCATTGCAATAAATGGCATTGGTTTCAATTCTTTTAGTTCTTCTTCCGTTACAGAAACACCCTCCTGTGTTTTCTTCTCTTCAAACCATTCAGGGTATTTATCCTTAAACTTCTGTAGTAGAGCATAAGCAATCTTTCTATTAGAACATACCACCATTGCTTTTTGTATTCTATCCGGGTCACCTGCACAAGCTGAGACATAATGGTCATGAATATCTGTTGCCAGACGCTCAAGTCTGGAAGGCTCGCCAAGAATTACTTCCATAGAGCTCATTGCTTTCTTACTTGCTTCGATATCCTCATAGGTTGCACCATCATCAGCACATTTTCTATAATAATTTTCAATTTCTTTCACCTTGTTATTATCAAGCAATACCTTAGCAATCCGAGGGTGATACTTGATTGAAACCGTCAAACCGTCTGCAACTGCCTGATCCATTGTATATCGGTCAATTTCATCTCCAAATGTTTGATATGTTTCTGCAATAGGCGTACCGGTAAATCCAACAAACGTGGCCTGTGGAAATGCTTCTTTCAATACTTTTGCATATGGCTTTGAAACCATAGCTCTCATATTTTCATCAGCATCTTTACTGAACTGAATTTTTTTAGAATGTTCAAGCTGTGTTCTATGAGCCTCATCGGAAAAACATATGATATTCTGACGCTCATTGATAAGACCGATTTTGTCATCTTCTCTGTCACAAAATTTCTGAATCGTACAGATGTAAAAACCCCCACTTTGTCTTGCACCTAGCTCCTGTCTTAGTTGTGCTCTATTTTTAACAACAGATACTTCACCGAGGTTCAAAAATTCTTTGCTTTTTGTGAATAATTTTGCCCCCTGTTTTTGAAGTTCTTCACGGTCAACAATCAATATAATTGTCGGTGAACCGATTTCCGGTATATCTGTACAACGGAGTGCAAGCTGACGGGCAAGAAAAGCCATTGTGTATGTTTTCCCGCATCCGGTTGCACCAAAATAGGTTCCACCTTTTCCACTACCTGTAACAACAGAATTTACAATGCTTTGTTTCAATAGTCTTGCTGCAAAAAACTGTGGATAACGACATATGATTTCACGTTCTTCACCATCATAAATACTATCCTGAAAGTAAATATAATCTCTGAAAATTTCAAGGAAACGCGCAGGACTATAAACACCTTTTATCATGGTTTCGGTCTCCGCAAACGGAAGCGTAGATACTGCATCACCATCGTTTACCCGTCTCCAAGCATAGAAATGTTCATATGGTGTGCGTACCGTTCCAAGTCTTGTTTTCACACCGTCAGAAATGCAAGCCAATGGACAATAATGTAACAAGTGAGGAATATCTCGCCAATAACGAATATTAATCTGCTCCCAAGCATCATATACAGCAGCGTGAGCATCGGCAGGATTTTTTAGTTCTATTATGCACAACGGCATACCATTTACAAACAAAGTCACATCAGGTCTGCGAGTTTCTTTTTGACCATTGTTTGTATATTCTACTGTGAACTGATTTACCACACGGAATATATTCTTGTCCCAATTTTCAAAATCAATAAGTGGTATCATTTTCACCAGTCCATATTGCGGCGTAAACTGAACGCCATCAACCATCCAACTATACACTTTATGTAAAGTCGCAAAATCACTTTCACTGCCAACAAGGCGGACATTATCAAAAATCTGAGTTACTTCATCTTCCATTAAGTCTGGATTTGTATCGGCTATAAACTTCTTGAAATCAGCCGCAATCAGCACATCCCTTTTGGTTACACGAGAAATATTGTTACCAGAAGAATAAATCCAGCCCTCAGCCTCCAAAAATCCAATAAAGGCATGCTCATATTCCGATTCACAATAACGACCATTATATTCTTTTAATCGAGCCATAGATTACGCCTCCTTTGTTTTTTTCGCCTCTTCGATAGAACCTTTAATCAATATCGGGCAAATATCTTTAATCTGTGCTTTGAGTTTTGCACTTATTTCTCTACGAGTATTATAAGCTTCAAAAATACTTACAATATCTTGTTGAATTTTAATGTTTGGAATTAGTAGAAAAACATTTTTCATTTCTTCCCAATCAAAAGTTTCCCGTGCACTTCCCCATGAATTAAATCGAGCATATCTATTAAACTCACTTCTTTCAAACAGCATAGACAAATACGCGGGTAATAAAGTCTTTGGGTCATCTACTTTGAACACAATATATGATGAAGAGCATATATATACTTCATCACTATCGTTTCTAGCAAGTGATATTTTCTCTCCATTTCTCGACGTGACAGTAACATAAGAAAATTCATCTGGCTTTACAACTGCGTATGGTTTAAGAGATACTCCCCCCATATTTGCCTTTGTATAGATAAACCTTTTTTCAATGGATACCCCTCGTACTGAGTCTAAGTCATATTTTAAATCATCATTTTTAGTGTCACATGGTGAAATATAGTTTCCCAATCTTTTGTGCGGCAATTCTCTTTTGAGTTTATCAATATACACATCACAAACAAGCTTTAAATCCTTTAAGCCACGCTCATAGCTTTTCTGATTTTCCAGCATGGCATTGTACACCTCAACATACTTCTGTTGAATTTTAATGTTTGGAAGAGGAATAATAATATCACTCATATCACTAAAGTTAAATTCGGGTCTTTGACTTCCAAAATTTCTAAATGTTACTTCTCTACAAAATTCCGCTCGTCTAAAATAGATAAATAACCATAAAGGGTCAATAATTTTCTTTCCTTCTTCAGTAAGATAAAACACCATATACAAATGCGAAACAATACACAAATCCTCCATACGATATGCAATAGACCCTAAGTCAAGTCGTGTAGGATTATATACAAATGCACCATTGTTTACTATTTTATAAGGCTTTAAGTCCACACCTTCTGTATTTCCCTTTGGTGCAGTAAAAATTCCCTGATTGTTTACTCCTGCAATGAAATCAATTCCATACTTTAAATCACTATTATTTACTGTTGAGCGTTCAATATAATCGCCTAAACGAATTTTAGTCAATCCCATAACCAATCCCCCTAAATGCATCTTCCAGCATCTGCTGGGATTTCTTTTCCGCCTTCATGATTTCTTTCATTTCTGCCTGAACACGAGTCATTTCCTTTTCGTAATCAATTTCTAAGTCATGGTCGACAAATTCAATATATTTACTTGGCGTAAGCGCCCAACCTTTGGTTTCAATTTCTGCAATAGCTACGCTACGATAAAGTTCAGGAATTTCATATTTTGTTCCGTCAGTTCCTTCACTCTGCCATGTATGGTAAATATCCGCTGCTTTTTCAATCTGTTCCGTTACCAGACGTACCTTCTTTTTGCTTTCTCCCTTAACTGGATTTTCTGTCCATGTACGCAAATCCATAAAGAGCATTTCATTCTCACGATTACGCAATGTTCTACCGTGATAGTTACCGCCCTTTTTGTTCTGGTTCAAAACCCATAATGTAACACTGATATCTGTTGTGATAAACAGTTCTCTTGGAAGAACAATAATCGCTTCAATCTTATCATTCTGAATCAGCCTCTTACGGATTTCTAAAGTATCACTATCATTCAATGCACCATTAGCAAGAAGAAATCCCGCAACTCCATCCGCTTTCTTCAAGTGGGAAAGCATATGCAGAATCCATGCATAGTTCGCATTGCTTTCAGGCGGTGTTGCATAGTCTGACCAACGTACATCACTCTTTAAATTTTCATCATACCAGCCTTTCAAATTGAAAGGTGGATTCGCCATAATATAGTTAAAGTATAACCCTTTATGTAAATCATGTGTAAAGGACGAATCATTTGTTTCACCAAGGTTATGGCTGAGCCCGCGAAGTGCAAGATTCATTTTTGCAAGACGATAAGTAGCAGCGTCTTTTTCCTGTCCATAAATATTGATTTTGTTGATATCACCTTGTTTTGATTTTACAAGAGCGGCGCTCTGAATAAACATGCCGCCTGAACCACAGCAAGGATCATATAAAGTGCCGTCATAAGGTTCTATCATTGCCGCAATCAATTGTACAACATCATGAGGCGTATAAAATTCTCCCTCTTCCTTTGTAGCATTTACCGCAAATTCTTTAAGGAAATATTCGTAAACTCGACCAATAAGATCTTTTTCTTCACCAAATGCCTTATGGCTGATTTTATTTACTTCATCAACAAGTTTCTTAATATCATTTGCGCCAAGATTACGAGTAGTAAACGTACCTTCGATAAAACAGCCTTTTAAATCCTTTGAAGCGGTTGCAATACTGTGAAGCGCTGTATCAAGTGCAACATTTAGCCCCGGTGCAGGAGTATTGATGATAGTTGACCACCTTGCTTCAAGAGGCAAATTATATGTTCCATCTGTAAAAGTAGCATCATCAAAGAATGCTGCTCTAATATTTTCATCTTCCGGATCAAGCCCTTGTTCGATTAAAGTCTGGCGAAGCCTTTCAATTCCGTCTTCGTATTTCTCACCAATAAAACGTAAAAATACAAGCGTAAGCATCATGTCACGTTTCTCAAAGAAAGAACCCGAGTTACGCGCCGCACGTAAAATATCTCTGCAATTAAATAAAATATTATCTATATTCAATGCTTTTTCAGTAATTTTCTTCTTCGCCATGCTACTATTCATCCTTTCCTGTCTGTGTCCACTGTTCTTCTAATCCGCTAAAATCAATGTTGTGGATATCACAAAAATCCTTAATCTTTTTCATAGCAGACATATTAGGTTTACTTTTTCCACCTTCCCATCGGTTAATAGATGAAAATGAAACACCAAGTTCTCTGCCAAAAGCCTCTTGTGACAAAAAACATTTCTGACGAATCTTCTTTATTTCTTCTGAATAAGCCATGTTTTTGTTCTCCTTTATTGTCTATACCAATGATATAGCATTATTATAGCATAAAAATGATGAAAGTGTTCTAAAGTTTAAATATACCTTCAAACTGATATAAGATAATATTCTTCTGCTTTAAAGTTGAAAAGATTTTTTCTTAAATGTTTTGAACTATCCATACACTCTTTGCTTAAGTTTATCCATCAACCTATAGTTCTGTAGCCAAATTCCATTTGCTTTATTTTGCAATATTATAAATCTGTATAGGCATTGACTTTCTAGGTTGTAGTAAATCCATCATCTTCAATACAAGTAGAATTTATTAAACTTATAATTTGTTCTACAAATACAGTATTTAATGGTACTTTAGTGTAAGTAGAAAATTTATACGGAACTATAATTAACTTTACCGAGTATACCTATCATATTTGTAATCCTTCTTTTGCATCCCTTCCTCATAAATCCGATCAAACACTCCATATCGTTTCTGCTGTTCCATATTAATTTCCAATCTATCGATTACTCTATTAAACAACTTAATTCCAACAAAATACACCATATCCCCAAAGCTAAATACCTCAGACAATACATCTGTTGAATACTCTGCCATTCTGCCTACATCAATTCTCAGAAACAGCAGAATATCGCATTTAAAAAAATGAACAACGCTAAACTTAGCCGGAAGCAGACAGCCATCGTTGACATGGCAATCTCTACCACCAACCATTGCGGCGCAGTATACGGCGCAATAGCGTACCGGCATGGGCTGAAAGACGGCATACAGCTTTCAGCCGAATTATGTGGAATCATCTAGTATAATCAAAAAAGGACATTCCGGGAAACCGATTCAGGAATGTCCTTTTCTTCATTAATACTGCAAAATATAGCTTTCAATCAATCCAATATTTATAGATTACACCGTTAAAATTTTTCCTAAATTCCAGAATCAGAAAAGGATTGTCGGATATTGGAAGTTATGCTATATTAGATACACGGAACAACCGTGTTACAAGGTGGAAAGCCTCCCTCACTTATGTGAATCACAAAATTCATGGAGAAGGGAGGTGATGCAAATGGATACATACGAAGTCTTTAGCCTATTATTTTTAGGCGGTTCGTTTCTCCTTGCATTGCGAACACAACTTGTTGGGTTTGCCTACTATAGATAGGAATAACAAGCGAAAATAAATAAGCCTACCTTGTTACTTGACCGGTAGAAGGTAGACTTAAAAGCTATACTTTGGAGGCCAACCACTTTGTGGGCGGTTACTTCCTTTTATGTTTACAATATACCATATCCGGCGGGAAGATTCAAGCAAATATTCCGTGGAATACAAAGCCAGATATTTGCCGCTCCCCACCATCAGGTATCATGATACCCGCCATAAATCCAGTATCCATCAAATAATTAGAGCCATTTTAGAGCCAAACGCTATAAACCAATCCCGGAAACGCCCATTTTATCAGTATCCCCGGCATCTTGTCCGCTACTCAAACTCCCTATAACCATAACATAATTGTTAAATATTTAATTACTTTTTAAGGGTTTTCATAGCCATAATATCCATATTTTACGCCGTATTTACAGTTTCAGAGCAAACAGGTATCATACGGGTATCACAGATTTTCTCCTTAACTGCCATGTCTACATGGTGCTAGCACCATGTAATTATTACATTAACAAGGAAAGGTAATATAATCGTCCTCGTTATGCAACATAGCCCCTGTTTTGATGATAATAGCATAATATACAATAATTATTATTTTTACTGCTAAATCCCTTATAAAATAAGCATTTAAAATCCCCTAAAGCGTAACAATGCCTTTTCCCCACCTTTCCTATAAACTGGAATATCCAGTTTTAAAAGAAACGGCAGAATATGATTCTTATTCCATTGTGCGGAGTTGCGCTAACTGATTGATTAAATCCTCGTTGTTTTCTTTAAGAGTTTTTGTGGGGTCAGAACCATTATACTTGTTACAAGGAACTTTCTCACACTTTCCACAATGCTTTATTTTTTTAGTATTTACACAACAATCATATATTCCGCATTTTTTTGCCGGTATATTCCAACCAGAATACCTGTCCTTTGATTATCGGACAGCTTTTACAATCTATCGGATAATACTCACATTCAGAACATATAACACCACAGCAACTGATAATTTTATTCATATCCTTACAATACCTCTTTACAAACGAGAAGTTGTTTATTTCTTCTTTTTCGACTTTGGAGTTGGTAATTCCTTATACATAGCATGAAACAAACCTGTCAAAAACTCTTTATTATCAACTTCATCTACCAACAGCATTTCTTTTGCGCCCTCATAGGGTAATTCATACAGGGCTGTGGGCATATAACTAATTGCTGATTTTACTGGCTTGACAAGCAATCTGTCATCGTAGATGCCGCCTACAATTTTGCCACGATAATAGATAATAAATTCTCCCATCATCGCCCGATAAGTAATTTCTTCTAACTCGGATAACTGTCCTAAAATAAATTCTAAATATTCTTTACTGGACGCCATGACTTTACCTCCCGATTTATCCAGTTCTATAAAGCAGAAGCTATAGTTGCTTAAAATATGCTTTTAACTCTGCTTTGCAGTTATCGTCTAATTGTTTAATTTCAACACCACGAATTGCCGCTTCTAAATGATAGAGGATAACTACACAAGTATTTGGATATAACTCCTTGAGCCGAAAAACAGCCTGCTTACTGCCAAGTTTCGTTAATTCCTCCGATGAATGAACACCGACAGAGTGGAGTTTCTTTTCCATTGTTTTACCTAATCCTAAAGATGTGACTGCTGACATATTTTCTCCTTTTTATCCGTTGTCGCTAATTGATAAACACCCAATTTATCCAGTTCTATAAACTGGAATTTGTAGTTACATAATGAAATTCATAATGCCATACAGAACATGACATAACATAAATATGCTTGCTGATAATAGTGCTACTACATTTTTTCTTGATATTGAAAACAATAGAAATGCTAAACAAGGTGCAATACTCAAATCTAAAATTACCGCTGGATTTATATTTCCTGCATAGTATAAGCACCAGCCAATATAATACAGCACTAATAAAATAACAATTCCTCTAAACAATACTTTCTTCATAGGTTTTTGACAATATTTATTGACAATAACACATAGTGCCACAACCATTACTGCTTGAAAAACAGAAGCAATCATATCTACAAGAGGAGTTACTGATTTGTTCCTTAGCACATCATTAACAGCAGGAACAGCAAACCATATAAAATTAGGGAGCATTATTGCCAAAAACAACGTCAATCCCCATATATCAAAACCTATCTTATAATTTCCTGTCTTGAACATTGTTCTATCCTCATAAACTCAAATCTACAATAATAGTTTATCTACCTGCCAGATTATTTCTTGCTCAGATATATCATATGGCATTGAGGCAATATCTTCAAAACAGTAATTTGAAGCATAAGAATGATTATCAGTCCACTCTAATACCCAAAAGTCTGTTAATGTAGATACTTTAAAAAATTCTCCATTCATTGTCCAACAAATACCTGACGGATATAATTCTAATTGCTTTGCCCCAAGTTCACGGAACCTATTTTCAACAACTGCTTTTATATCTGCTTTTTTCATAGGAAACACCTTCCGCAAATCCCGATTTTATTTAACAATGTGTGCCGTGATAATTGTATAACTATATGAATTGATAGTAATTTTGATATTTTCAACCTCACAATACCAGTTTTTGCCCTGTTTGTATATGTTACAATTTTTATCTAACACTTTATTTTTACAGTACTCAACAACATCTGTTGTATCTATTTTTAGGTTTCTTTTAATTCTATCAATTCCCATTTCGGTTGTATGAATTTTATCAATATTATCAAGCAATATCTTTTTATCTTCCATTTTTTTCTTTATCTTCTGCTTTGTTCATTTGATTATACCACTTTTATTCCTTATTTACCACAAAAAATACAGGACATAGCAACCGCTACGCCCCACATTTCTTATCGCTCCAACGACTTCTCAATCTTTTGTTTCTGCCCTTTCAAGTCATTCTGCTTCTCATATAGACTATTTCGCTCTCTGCACAGTTCTTTCATGCGCTCCAACTGCGCCCGCACTCCCTCCCGGCAATCCGGCTCTATCTTTTTATATTCCCCGGTCAG